>Ga0180300_10000071_pt1 | contig 35775 bp, 26 predicted proteins | sample GuaBasSediGuay15_FD_121798 | JGI IMG/M metagenome (GOLD analysis project Ga0180300, IMG submission 121798) | Subseafloor sediment microbial communities from Guaymas Basin, Gulf of California, Mexico - Guay15, Core 4569-2, 21-24 cm | ecosystem: Environmental > Aquatic > Marine > Hydrothermal...
AAATAATACTGTTAAATAAACCAAACTGAGGTGGTTAATTGTGAATTTCATTAAGTGTATTGCTGAGGGTAAGGTTGATGAGTTCGCGCATAGGTGCTTTGTGCGATATGGTATTGGTGAATACGAGAAAGAGCCATTGAAGATAATTAGAAGTGGCTCAGGTGTGAAACTGAGTGGTGGTTTTGAGTATGTGAATGCATTTCACAGGTTTCTTGCTCGACTCAACAATGGTGAGGTAACCATAAAAGGGGTTATCATAACGTCCAAAGAAATAACCTCGCTGCTTAAAACACTTGGTATAGAACCAATAGACATAAGCCAGCAAAGGATGAAGGGAACTTTCAAGTATGAATTATCACAAGAGGTTAAAGCAGGGGTGTATAAGGAGCTTGTTGAGAAGCTGTATGATTGCTTCCTGCTTCTTAATGTTAGAACAGAGGATGCTAGGGTGCTCAAGGTCAAATCAACCAGCACACCAAAGATAGGCAAACCCACTCCAGGGTTTGTAAGCTTGTTGCTTCTACCAGAGGATTTTGAAATTGTGGTAGCGGAGTTCTTGTTCGATGTGCCATTGGACGAGGCAATGAACGCAAGGAGGGTTGAGATACTCCACACATATATTATTAATGAAATAGAGATACCCAAAGAGTATGAAAACGACCCGAAGATGGCAAGATTGAGGGGTATAAGAAAGGGTGAGATAAAGCGTAGTGTGAGTTTGGATGGTAAGCTATACCAAAGCACAATCCCTATGGAGGTCTGAGATTGAAAAAGGATAGAGTGCTTGTTACATCTGCATTGCCGTATGTGAATAATGTCCCGCATTTGGGTAATCTTGTGTGCGTTATAAGTGCTGACGTATACGCCAGATACCTTAGACTTAAGGGTGAGAATGTTATCTATGTGCTTGGTACAGACGAGCATGGCACTACCACAGAGACAAGGGCGCTCAAAGAGGGGCTCACCCCTAGAGAGGTTTGTGACAAATACGCAAAAATCCATAAAAAGATTTATGATTGGTTTGAGTGTAGCCCAGATTGCTGGGGCAGGTCATCCTCCAAGCACAACCATGAGTTAACCAAGGATATCTTTCTCAAGTTGCTGAGGAATGGTTACATAATTGAGTCAGAAGTGGAGCAGGCATACTGTGAGAAGTGTCAGCGCTTCCTCTCTGACAGATACATATTCGGGGTTTGCCCTTTCTGCGGTTATGAGAATGCGCGCGGGGACCAGTGTGAGAAATGCGGTAAACTGCTGGAACCGAAGATGCTCTTGCAACCGAGGTGCGAGATATGCAGTACTACCCCTGTATTCAAACGCTCAAAGCATCTCTTTATTGACCTGCCGAAGATAGAGCCAAAACTGAGAAAATGGATAGCAAAAAACGAGTCAAAGTGGAGTCTTAATGCAAGGACAATGACCCATGCATGGCTAAAGGAGGGGTTGCAACCGAGGTGCATTACAAGGGACCTCAAATGGGGCATCCCTGTGCCCTATAAGGGGTATGAGAACAAGGTGTTTTATTCATGGTTTGATGCGCCAATTGCTTACATATCAATAACAAAAGAGAACAGAACAGATTGGAGGGAGTGGTGGCTAAACCCAGAAAGGGTCAACCTTGTACAGTTTATGGGTAAGGATAATATCCCATTCCACACGATACTCTTCCCTGCATCATTGATAGGCACAGGTGACAACTACACATTGATGAATGAAATCTCAGTTAATGAGTACTTGAACTATGAGGGTGGTATGTTCTCGAAATCAAAGCATGTGGGTGTGTTTGGTGATGATGCCATTGATACGGGTATAAAGCCGGACGTGTACAGGTATTATATAATGGTTAATAGGCCCGAGAAAACAGATACAGAGTTTGCATGGGAGGATTTCATGGAGAAAAACAACAATGAGCTTGTGGCAAACCTGGGCAATCTTGTTTACAGGACCACATCTTTTGTTTATAGGTTTATGAATGGCTTAGCTCCAAACCCAAAAAAGCCATTACCCAAATATGCTCAAGAGTTTGTGAAAGAATGGAAAGCAATTGTTACAAAGATCGATAATGCACTTGCCAAAATCGAGTTGAAGAGGGCCTTGAGGGGTGTTATGGAACTCTCAAAACTGGGGAACAGATTCTTTCAAGAGCATCAACCCTGGAAGGGAATAAAAGAGAATCCTGATGAGGCAAACACAACCATTTACTTGCTTATTAATCTTGTAAAGGATTTGGCCATTCTTGTGGCGCCGTACCTACCTGCAACCTCGTGTGGCATTCAAGAACAACTCAGAATTAGCGGTTTAAGCTGGGCTTCACTCTGCCAGCTGAGTATTGAGCCAGGGCATACAATAAGCAAGCCAAAGATATTGTTTGAGAAGATAGATAAGGCTAAAGTGGAGGAACTTAAAGCCAGGTTTTCTGGTCAAGGCAAAGCTGAACACCCCCTGGCTAAATTAGAGCTTAGGGTTGCAGAGGTTTTGAGCGTGGTGGAGCATCCCAAAGCAGATAAATTATACATCCTAAAAATCAACCTAGGAAAAGAGCAAAGGCAGATAATTGCTGGTTTGAGGGGCCACATGCCAAAGGAGGATTTGGTTGGCAAGAGGATAGTTGTGGTTGCCAATCTTGAGCCAGCCACACTGAGGGGCGAAGAGAGCAATGGCATGCTACTTGCAGCAGTGAAGGGAAACCAGCTTAGAGTGCTTGAGGCTCCTAGGTCAAAACCTGGTATGCGTGTCTATGCTGAAGGTGTTGAGTTCAAAAGCGGGCTTGGTAGGATTACACTCAACGAGCTCAAGGAGGCAAAACTGGCTGTGGAGCAGGGTATGGTGGTTTCAAGGGCGAATGGCAAGCCCAAACCACTTCGCACCAAACATGAGCCAATCAAGGTGGATATGCCTGATGGCTCTTCTGTGGAGTAATGAGTAATAGAAAAATATATATATGTGGAACCTATTTTAGCAATTTGGATTTAACCCTGAGGTAATCGGGAAATGAAAAGAAGAGGACAGGTTACAGTATACATTATTATAGCCCTTATAATTCTAATATCATTCTTGGTTCTTATCTACTTGAAGACAGGTATTAGAGGGGAGGAGGGAGAAGTTAGCACTGCAGTTGAGGAGGTGCCTGTCACATTCAAACCAATACAGCAGTATGTTGAGCACAACCTCCAATTGGCACTCCTCTCGGCAATCAAGAATTTAGGCCAGCATGGTGGGTATGTTGACCCCTATACCTTTAGTCCACCCCCCAACTTGGACAACCCTACTGAAGCGATGGCGCTCAAGCCATTCCATTCTTCGACTAGGATATACCCTTACTGGTACTATATGGAATCCCCAAATTCCTGTGACAGCCATTGTTCCTTTAAAACCCTAATGCCTCCGCTCAGAAGCGAATACAAAGAGGGGGATCTAAGACCAAAGGATGATATGTCTATTGAGGCCCAGATAGATAGATATGTCAAAGCAAAACTCTCTGGCTTGGACTTCACCGATTTTAAGTTCCAGAACTTTGATGTGGTTAAACTGGCTGGACCAAAGGTCACAACCAGGATAGGCAAGGACAAGGTTTACGCAAGTGTGGTGTTCCCGCTTGAGGTTTCTAAAGAGGGTACAAGGGTGAGGCTGAGCAGCTTCAAGGCTAGTGTGCCAGTGGAACTCGAGAAAGTGTATGAGCTTGCTGGATTGATAACCAAGCATGAACGCGACACACGGTTCATAGAGAGTTTTGTTGTTAACCTCCTGGGCACATACTCTGGCATTAACAAGGAGCGGTTGCCGCCTGTGGGGAGAACAGTTGAGTTCGGCACAAGCCCGGTGTATTGGCAACTTGATGATGTGAGGAATAAGGTCACAAGAGAGGTGTTGAGTAAGATATCTGGTATAAGTGTTAAGGGCACTGCCAATTTCCACAACACAAACAACCAGTTCACAGGTGCAGTGGTCTCGCTTGGCGCCTCTAAGTTTGACGATATTGAGGTTTACTTTACCTTCCCTGACACAAAACCATTTTATATGGCTATTAATGACCTCAGTAGTGGGTTTGTGGGTCCAAACACTATAACAAGGAATCTAATATTTTATAACTTTGTAATGAATGAATATGCCTTTGCTTATGATCTATCTTTTCCAGTGCTTGTGACATTGAAACTGCCCAATGGGCTCAACAATGAGGATTACTTGTTCCAGTTTGCTTTAGAGGGTAACATCCGCTCCAATCAACCACTGTTTGAGGGTGCTAGCACCCTTAGCCCTGACACAGGGCACACAATGCTGTGTGATGAGGGACAAGAGCTCAGTGGTGATGTTGTAATCAGAACTAACACAAACGAGGGTCAACCGGTTGGGGATGTAGACCTCTACTACCATTGCGGTGGTGAGGGTTGCTACATTGGCAAGACAGACGCTACAGGCGTGCTTCACACAAAACTCCCTGTTTGTATTGGGGGTTTAATAGCTCCACTCAAGCAGCGCTATATAGGTGAGCCCGTGGAGTTTGATTCCTATCTTGACAAGCCAGGCCTAGTTACACTAACTCTAGATAAGACCAAGGCGTTTAAGCTTGAGGTTAACAAGCTGGTGTTTGAGCCAAGGGAGACTTCATTTGGCTACAAATGGCCTCATGAATTGCCAGGGTTTCGTAGCTTGGGTTACACACCCAGGATTGAACCGTTGGAGGATGACGAAGAGGTCTTCGTTGTATTTAAGAGGATTGGCACGGGTGGCTTGACCACGTACCAATTCCCTGTGCAAGTGAAGGGAAGCGAAGCAGAGCTCCCAGAGGTTTTCCTTGCAGCAGGTGACTATGAGGTGCAAATGATGCTCATTAAGCACAGAGAGTTGGTCGTACCAGAGAACAAGTGTGGTCCTTTGAGCATAGGGTGCGTGCCCATGAACGAGACTGTGCTCAACTCTGTACAACTGGGTGGGGGCAATTTGAACGCCAACACTGGGTACTTCAAACTGCCATATGAATTGATGGACTCTGATAAGATTACTCTGTATGCAGTTTATTTCAACATCTTTAGCATTCCGCAAGAAAATGTAAAACCAAAGGATTTGGGGGTTATATCAAGACTTGATGATTATTCGATGTACTTTAGAAAATACAAACCGGGGTTTAGTTAAATGCGCACCAAAACAAGACTAGAGGCGTGGGCATTATGGATAGTTGCTTTTGTGTTGATGTCAGGGGTTGTTGAGGCCTCTGGCCACTTGTGGGATACAGTTATGTATGGGCAGGACCAGTTGCCCGGGTTCTTGCGTTCGTATGATAATTTCTATGCTGAGACTTATGCCGAGATTGATGGAGACTCAGAGATTACACCGGACCAGGTACGCTTTGGTCCATTAGAAACTCCGGCAGATATGTGCGTTTCTACCTTGGATGGGTACAAGTGTACTTTGAGTGTGAGTGACGAGGAATACTTGCCATCCCTTACGACTATACCAGTAAAGCTGTATGACGACTCTGGCCTGCTTGTGAATGAAACATTGTATGACATTGTTGTGGACGGTTATGGTCCAGAGGTGGGTTTGTTGCTTGAGTCTGAGTTCACCAATGGGCAGCAGCCAGTGGTGGTAAACTACACTATCTTTGACACTGCCTTCCCAGATTCAGAGGTGTGCTCGGGCATAGGTGGCATCACAATTTCAATAGTTGGCGAAACAAATGAGACATTTGAGCTTAACCTTGAGGATTGCTTTGCTGAGGGGTCTGTGGAATTGGAGCTCAGCTCAGATGAGACATCATCTGAGGTGTGTGCTGTTGCCTATGATAGGTTGATGCAATCTGGGGCTTGGGAATGCGTGACTATTGGCATTGATTCAACCCTGCCTTATATACTCCCTGACTCACTCAGGTTTGAGTTTACTGACACCCCTGCTAACAATACCTTCCTTGCGCCAGGGGTTGCTTACCATGCTAATGTGTATGTGCGGGTTAATGAGAAGCATTTATCTGCCGAAGGGGTAACAGGCGATTTCTCAGCTGTAAATTCGCAACAGAGCTCTTATGTGCTCAATGCAAGCGAGTGCTATCAGGTGGATGTTGATCTGTACGAGTGTGTGTTTGAGAATGTTGAGATTGTGTTGGGCTCAGAGAGCAATGTGGGGGTAGTAATTCAAGCAACAGACTTGGCAGGCAACACAGCCCAGTCCACGTTGTATTACTTGTTCATGCTGGATAGCACAGGCCCAGAGCCACTGAGCTTGATTATCAATGGTCAAGTGGGTGAGCCACAGTGGGTTGGCACGAGCATACCACTTGTTGAGGCAGACTTCTTGGAGGAGGGTGTTGGCTTGGTTGCCTCTCAAGTATACTTGGACCTCTCAAGTTTTGGCCTTGGTGAGGTGGCTGCAAACGATTGTTGGCAGCAAGACCAGGGTGTATGGCGTTGTACTTGGAATAATATCCAGATTGGAGCATCCACACAAGAGGAGGGTGTGATTGGCATTGGTTTGAGCACCACTGATGCAATCGGTAATCCCCTTGTTGGTGGGTTAAGCGTTACAGTACTGGTGGATTACTCACCACCAGAAATACTGAGCTTCAATCTCACTCAGCCAGAAGCGCCCTTCGAACTCCCGGACAATATGTACTTTGAGGGTATTCCTCTGGTGATGCACGCGAAAGTGCTTGAGGATAAGGAGCTTTTGAGTGTGCGCATTGACCCTGCTTGGATTAAGCTAATGGATATATATAATGACACGAGTTTGATGGGCGGGCTAAACATCACAGCAAATGTTAGTTTGAATTTCACTGCTGATGTGAGCGAGTCTTGCAGTGCAGTTGGCGATGGGATATGGGACTGCACCTATGTGCTAGAGTCTCCAGTGCCAGGGGTTTATGATGCGAGTTATGTGTTTGAGGATGCAGCTAAGAACCAGGTTATGCAAGAGAGTGACTTTACTGTGGTCGATTTGAGGCAGACAGAAACCCAATACTGGAATCTGGGTGAGGTTGAGAGAATGCCCTCTGCTGTGGATAGAAGCACTGCCCCATACATAAACCACCAGCTCTTGTTCCTTGTGCCACTTGTTAGGGTTGTTGGAGCAAGCTCAGGCGAATCCCAAGAGAGCTATTCACAACTCGATACACTGAGGGCACAGGGGTTGGACGTCAGCCCACCAGCCACAAGCGTGAGATTGCTTAAGGTATTGCTTGGCAATTGCTCTGGGGATACAAGTTATGTGTTGAGCAACACCATAGTTGATGGCTCTGATTTGGGCGAGTATCCATACATTGAGACAATACTGAAAAAAATGGAGATGCCATTGCGTGACCTCAATCTAACTTGCGAGATACAACTCTATTCACTTATCACTGCAGGTGAAGATGTCTGGGTGAATGAGAATCCAGAGGTAAAGTCTGTGGTGATGGAAATCCCCTTCTACGATACAGAATTACCTAAAGAGGTTTTAGCCCAGAAGTTCGATGAGATTAAGCAGAGCACTGTTGTTAGGATGACTGACAACGAGTTGTTTAGGTTTGCCACTCAGATGGTAGAGTGGTCCAAGGTCGCTGCCAAAATGGACAATGCTTTACTACAAATTGCACAGGGATTAGAGGCCTTGGCTGGGTTGTGCCAGGGCTTGGCTTCTGGAGCAGACATCTGTGCCTTTGTTAGCACATTCTCACAAGGGGCAATGTCGTTACACGAGAGCGTGGCTCCGTTTATAGGTTGGCTCACTTGCGATAAGACAATTGTGGGTGAGTTGATGCCTGATAGTGATTGGTACAAGACATGGAAGAACATGGGCATGTTCTTGGGTGGGGACTGGATGCTTGAGCAGGGTTACACAGAAGAGGAGATAACCAACCCGAAGAGGAGTCTTATAGCAAGCACTGCGATGCTATGCCTGCCGGGTATTGTAGACAACCTCAAACAGATGCGGGATATAGAGTGTGGCTATGCATACTGCATACAAGAGGCATCCAAACTTGGAGTGCCATCAGATTATTGTAATGAGATTAGGGATTACGGTTGGTGTGTGGCTATGGGTGAAGAGGTACTGTACCTCATGCCGCTCCAGCATGTTTATAATGATGTTGCTGCAGCAGCGAACAGCGCCTTTACAAGCCCACTCCATTTGGTTGCAGAGGGTGCTGGGCTTATTTGTGAGTGGGGTGGCAATGTCGGGATTATGCAACATGTGTGCAACTTCATACTCATAGGCAAGATGCTCAATGGTGTCCAGATGGGGCTTGATGTGATTAACAATATGGCTGAGTACACAGCCCCAGTGGATTATTGTGCTCTATTGGAAAATGGTAACCAATAAAGCTATGCTTGGATTTGTTGCATTGATTTTGGTAATTGTCAGTGTTTCTATAGTGAGTGCTGAAGCACAAACTTACAATGTTTTGCTTACCCGTGATTCAGGAGAGGTTGTTTACCTTGAGGAGGAAATTCAAGAGAACTTTGGTGAGCCAGGGCGGACTATGTACACTTATCGCGACCCTGACAATAGTATGCCTGTGTTCAGCATTGTTGTAGAGCCAGACGGCAGGGTCTTCTATCCAGGTACTAATGCATACTATGACTCATTTGATGGGGCGATGGCTGCTGCAAAATTACATTTAGAAAGCTACTCCCATATTCAACAGATTGGATATTACTCGGCAGCAACTTCTGATATCGATTCAACCCTGCAGGAGGAGCAAACTCAAGCTCCACAAGGGGTGGTTAGTCAGGGGGAAAGTGCTACCACTACTAATGAGGGGGCTACGGTGGATAATCCAGTTGATGCTTCTGCTGCTTCACAAGCAGATGCTAGCACTACAGCAGGATTAGTGTGTACTGATGGTTTCTGTTACTTTACTTCACCCCACACGCCCTCTGACCTCAACCTCCCTCACTCCGGAGTAACACTCGATACCGGGTTTACCTTCTCAGGCGATTTCCAAACAAGGTTTCATTCTGTGCAGTCAATGGAAGAGATACCTGAGGGTGCAGAACGGATTAGCAACACCAATTATTATATTATCGAGAGGCCTGGTGGGATAGTGGATTATTATATACTCAGTACCGATGAAGAAACAGACCAGTTTGAGCCAGCCCCGGCAGAGGAAATAAACCAGAATGCTGATGTAGAGCAAACTGGTGCTGCCTCTAACTTGCCTGAAACGATTGAAGCCCAAGGGGTTACATTTATACACACCGAGGGCTCACTCTACAAATATACCACACCCAATGGTGAGAGCGTGTATTATGATACTGCTGCACAGAAATACTTTAAGCAAGATGGAGAGACACTCACAGAGATATCTGAAGAGAGTGCTATGGCACTAATCAATGCCCCTACTACTGTACCACAACCTTTACCAGCCCCCGCTGATCCCTCTCAACCCAATCTTAAGAAGGTGCTTGTGGCATTGAGCCAGGAGTATGCCCCTGCTGCCTCAGGGTGGCTCTGGCTTTACTCATTGGCAGACCAAAAAGCCGCTCAGGATTTGAGGATGGCCTTCAGTGGTGATATAGGATTGCCCCAAACAGCAGCAGACTTTTTGTGCCAAGCCACACGGGACATAAACCCCAACCAAAACACAATGTTGGGTTATGATTGGGGTAAGATGCCTACACTCCAGTTACAGGCGATTAGGAGTACACCTATTGTATATCCCTCAAATAACACTAATGGCTCTGTTTCCACTCAGGGGCTTGTTGTTGAACCCAACCAAACCACTGAGGGAAAGGTGCTCTATTACACAAAAATCACGCTGAGGTTTGAGAATATACTTAACCCAATTGTGGATGTCAAGGACAAAACTTACGAGGTGTATCTCGCTGGTTATTCCGAGAGTAAGAAATTTGTGATAGACCTTGATCCCACATCCGAGGCTACCTCTCTAAAACTCAACTTCGGGAGTTTGACAATGGCTGGTAGGGATGCCATAATCGAGTACTGGCCTGTGCGACTAGACAAGGTGTGCATAGAGTTCAAAGACCCAGAGCATATACTCAACCCCAAGTTCCTACAAAAGCTGCGCCCAGCCAACATGTTCTGTACCAAGGTTGTGGAGGTTAAGGATAAGTGGCTCGTGTATCAGCTGATGGGGGCAACAGGGAGTGCTGGTCCGAGTGAAGAGCAGGGCAATGTGCTCCAAAGATGAGTTCCAGAGCGTTCCAAGCTCGTGCATCCAGGTTTCTCATGCTGTTTGCGGTTGAGTGGTTTACCTATGTTTTGATTCTTGGTGTGTTGAGTTGGTTGGGAAAATCAGCCAGTGTTGTTCTAAATAACATTGCTGTAACCCTAAGGGCAAAAACCACTGAATCAGCGACATCACTTGTGCTTAGAGAGCTAGCATGGTATGCTATTGCTGGCTTTGTTGCAATGCTGGTTATCTGGGTTCTATCTAGGATAATGGTGTGGCTGATACTAACCAAAACAAGAGCCAGCTCAAAGGGGATAATCAGACTTTTTCTATTGGGATTGCCCTACACATGCTTTAACTGGCTTTTGCTTGCAGGGGTGTTGTATATTGGTTACAAGGTGCTGGCTTTAATCGTGTTCATTCAACCCCCTTGGCTCGGTTATATTCTCGCATACCTTGTTTTTCTGGTTTTTCTAGGACCCTTAATGTTTAATATCACTTGTCTCAATAATCTGGCATACTACAACTATTTTCAGGGCAACCCCAATTGGTTGTTGTTCTACACTGCTCCCTTCCGCTTACGCCCCTTCTTCTCAAAACAGAAAAATTCAAATACTAAAACTGAATTTTTAAACAAATTGAAGCAGTGGGAGTTTGCCACGCTTGTGGTTTCGACCATCTTTGTGGCACTCAATCTCCTGTTTCAAGCGTTCAATCACCTTCCCACCACTCTTGGGCTAATGCTCATGCTTTTGTTTTATGTTTTGTTTGTGGTCTGGAGTAAGGTGTACATGGTTTCGGTGTTGAAAGGATGGCAAAAAGGGGTGCACTAGCTCAAGTGAGCATTTTTATGGTGATTGCACTAATCATACTAATTGGTATTGGTGTGCTCATCTTTTTGAAGACTCGTGGTATGCTTGAAATGGGTGGTTCTGAGATACCTAAGGAATTCTTGCCAGTGAGCAAATATGTGGATTCGTGCCTGAGGAGAGTGGGCTTGGATGCAATCAAGTTGGTGGGTGTCCAGGGTGGTTATGCAAGGGTACCGGAGGAGATAGCCAACAACCCTGAGGCATACCTGCCTTTGATAGGCAACTTGAAGATTCCCTTTTGGTATTATAACAACAAGAACCATGTGCCAAGCAAGAGGGATATTGAGCAGAGTATTGCTGAGTATATTGCCACGGAAATTCCAAATTGCTTGGGCGGGTTCGCGCCCCTGAACCACACATTTATTATAAAGCCCAGTGGTTCACCGAGAGTGAATGTATTTATTAAGGAGGAAGAGGTTGAACTTTCTTTGGATTATCCCTTGGAAGTTGCTACCCATAGCTCATCAGCAGAGATTAGGAAATTCAAACAGAGCGTGGATGTTAGACTGGGTAGGATACTTAGGCTTGCCCACGAGATAATGAATGCAGAGAACAGAGAGGCATGGTTAGAGAAGAGAACAATCGACCTTATGGCGACCATGCCTGACCGCGTAATACCCTTCACAAACCTTGCCTTCAGTTGCTTGCCACTTGAATGGAAAACATCTGATGTAGAATCAGAACTCAAACAAACTCTGAAATACAATATACCCAGAGTGCGAGTGAAGAAAACCAAACACCTACCGTTTGAAAAGCCACTCGAATACTACGAGGGCTTAGGCAAAGGGATGGGTGGTGAGATACCAGGTGACATGGCAGAGTATGCAATGCTACTATGGGACCCACTGAGTGAGGAGTTCAATGACTTGAGGGTGGGTTTTGTGTATATGCCAGAATGGGGTATGGAGTTTAAGGTTAGCCCATCCTCTTCAGGGTTGATGAAATCATACCCTGTACAGGGTAGGAGTTTTAAGGGAATAAATCTTGTGGGAACCTGCATACAGTTCTACCATTTTACTTATGACTTAACTTATCCAGTGCGAGTTACTATCTTTGATTCGGCTTCTCTTGGAAACAATGGCTATTCCTTTAACTTTGCTTTCCCTGTCATAGTGTATCACAATACTGGTAAGAGATGGTTTGAGCCGGTGCGAGATGTAAGCTTATACGAGGGTGAGGACTTCTGTTCTGACACCTCTAGTGACAAATTCAGTGTGTTTGTGCAAGACGCAACCACATACGAGAAGCTCAAGAATGTGAGCATAGCATTCACCTGCATACGCTATGTGTGTCCTTTGGGTAAAACTGACGAGGAATATGGCAGACTGCTCACACAGTTACCAGAGGGTTGCTATGGTGGGTTCATTGTGGCAGAGAAGAAGGGCTATCTAAAGGCAAAAAAACAGGTTGAAGGTGAGCAAACAACCACTATATACATGCTACCAATGAAAGAAATGAATGTGAGTGTGCTCAAGTACAACAATGCTACGGGTAGCTATTCAGAGCTATCTGGTGAGGAGAAGGCATCCCTCTACCTTGACCTTGAGTCAGGAGACCATCAGGCATATGTGCTGGTAACACCAGGTACGCAAAGGGAGGTAAGCATAGTTAACTCAAATGTGGAGTATATGGTTAACCTCTACCTCTTTGATGGAGAGGCTTTGGTGGGTGGATACAAAGGGGAGTGGGCTATAGAGCCAGCCCAACTCTCAGGCAAATCTATATTGGAGTTTTATGCGTATTATTTCCCAAACAAGAATCAGAGTGGTGTAATAGCTGCAATAAGCAAATTGCAGAACTCAACCACACTTACACCGAGGGCAAGATGATAAGAGCAAAACTCTTCATTGGCATACTACTAATCTTTGTGGTTATGGGCATAGTTGGTGCTACTGCACCACAGATAAGTGATGTGAGGGCAGAGCCACACGTATCTTATGTGGGTATTCACTGGAGGACAGATGTGCCTGCAAACAGCAAAGTGGAGTATGGCATAGCAGGGCTTGATTTGAGCAAGTTCAAGCCGGAGTTTACAACTGTACACAACCTTTACTTAACCAATATCCAATCCAACAAGGAGTATCAGTTTAAGGTGACTTCGTGTAATAATGATGGGTGTACAAGTTCGGATGTGGGGAGTTTTAGCATAGCAGTGGCAGACACCACACCACCTGCTTTAACACTTGAACCAGTTGAGGCAGTGGTTTACACCAGCCAAATCGAGCTTAGGGGTAGTGTTGATGAGCCGTGCAATATATACGCTATTGTTAATGGTAATAAAACCCAGAACATAACCTCTAGCGGGGATTTTACATTAACACTTGAGCTCAATCAGGGTGAGAATGAGGTTGTGGTGGTTGCTGAGGACCAGAGCGGTAACCCAGCCCAAAAGAGCTTTTCTGTGGTTGCTGATTTCGAACCCACAGAGGTTTTGGAAATAAACCTGGACGAGCTGGATATGAGCACCAGTGCCAAACAGACATTGGTGGGTATTGTTAGCAAACCAGATGTGGAGATTACAGTGGATGTTGAGGGGCGCGAGTTTACCACTGTTGCAGACAGTGAGGGGCATTTCAGTGTGGAGATAGAGTTGAATGGCGAGGTTATTGGCACTGGCAGATTGAACCATATCGTGGTTACTGCCAAGGATAAATACGGTAGGGTTGACATGCTGGTTGACGGCTCAATCACCTTTATCAAGTGCGGTAGTGGTTCTGGTTGGACAGCCAATTTCTATGACTTAACCCCTACAGAGGTGTTGCCAGACCATCTACTGAACGGAGTTGCCCAATTCGGGTTCAGGATGGACTTTGATTATGTGGGTGGTGGTAGGAATGCTTACATGGAAATGCTGCCATCATTAACCATACAACCCATGAGTCAAGCGAAGGCAAAGCGTTCAGATGAGGAACTCTTCTCTGGGGCTGTTGTGGAGTGTAATGAGGCAAGAGACAAGTGTTACTTCCTTGTCACTCTGGCGCCTTGGAGCGGTTCAAGGCAGGAATTATTGAATAAGAGCATGGTGAGGTTGCCCCTGATGGTTAGGTTGCAGTATGCCCATGAGGTTAATGGGCAGATGGAGCACAGGGTGCAGGAAGAATGCTTGGACATAAACTTGTACCTTGACCGCCGGCTTATAGATGTTTACAAACCCAACAGGATGCTTAACAGCACTATATCCTTCCTCAATTCAACACTAAGCGCTCTTGAAAGCGTTAGAAAGCCGATTGAGACTGCGAAATCATTTGTAATTACTGGGTGCTTTGCCCAAACAGTCATTGATTTTGTAACAAGACTAGGCATGCTCACCAAGTGTATGAGTGGCAGGGCTGAGGCAGAGGAGGCATACACCAGAGGCGATAAAACCTGTCCAGATGATGCGAGTGAGGGTTGCCAGTCATGCTTGGATGCGCTCTGGAGTGTGAGAGCAAGCGAAGTTGCAAGGAACTGGTTGTGCGATAGACTCTTTTGTCCCAGTGCTCCTACGATTGAGAAGCACAAGCAAACCTTTAGGGACCCAGTAACAAAGAGGGAGAGCCTCTGCAAGCAGAGCGAGAGCAGCGAGGGGTGTGAACAGGAGTATAAATTCGCTTGGGACACAGCAGGGTTGTTTGTTGATGAATGGGCCAGGGCAACCAAAGATACCTCAAAGCTAACAGATTTGGATTGGATAATAATGCAGAGCAACCAGTTCTGCCCAGCAATAAAGGGCTTCCCTGCTCAGATTATTAAGGTTGGAACCAAGGAATACTTTATTGATGAGGACAAGAGGGTGTGGGAGGTTAGGCAAACCAGGTTTGCCCAGAGCCAGGGTGAGGTAGTTACTGTGTACAATGAACAATACACCAAGATTAGGGGACCTCTGGAACCTGGTAAGGATATTATCCCACAGCAAATTCTTGAGCTTATTCAGGGAGAGCAAGAGGAGAACTATGTGTTTGACCCCACAGCAGGACCGTACGAGGCACTGGTGGGTGGTTGCCTGCCTGCAATAACAGGCTATATATCCCACTGGGAGTCAATCACAGAGGCAGTTAAGAGGTGCCTCGAGATGGTTAGGCTCAATGGTGAGGGCACTCCAGGGGTATGTAAGGCAGTGCTGAGCTATTATGTTTGTGATGCCATATGGGACTCACTGAGGTGTCTCGGTGGAGGCTTGACCGCTGGCACTGAAACTGATAGACCACAATCAGGTATGATTCAGTCCCTTTCAAGGATATCACAGGCAGCGAGTGCAGTGACTGACTCAGTTACAGGAAGATACGGCGAGACAGCAATGTTTGATACAATGTTCAGACAGCGGAAGTTAATACACGGGGCTTGCATTGGCTTCTTTACAGGTGATATGACCGAGTTTGATCTTAATGCGATGTTCAGTGCTGAAATTGGCATGCCAGCTTTGAGAAGCGAGGGGCTTGTTAGCCCAGCCACAAGGCGTTACCTCACCAGCAACCCGTTTAACCAGGGTTGGGCTACCTTTATGTATCATATTGGTTATGCGCTAAATGCAGGGAGTGATTTGAATTATGAGTTAAAGCTGGTGTGCTCAAACGACCTCAGTTGTCCAGACTCCAACAACGAAGCCAACCCTGGTGCTTGCGATTGTTACACAAGGGGAGAGCAACTCACACGCACAATCGCATCTGGCACGCTCTCAGCAGGGGATATGGCGAATGAGGAGAAGTATATCAAACTAACTGAGCCAGTTAGGTATGACAAGGTGGTGCTGGAGTGGACCTACACGGACAACACAGGTGAGCAGCGCACAGACCGGATAGTAAGGCCAATAAAGCTTGTGGGTGAGTCACCACCCTCACACTGTGGATTCTCAAATGTGTTTGGCGAATACAGGTGTGAGTTTGAGTTGGGAGAGGAGGGAGCTGCTTTCTTCATTGGCACGCCCATGCCATCCCCACCTGCAGGTAGGCCACGCCCGGATGTTTTCAGGGTGGGTGACAAGCTCGTTATCACTGGGCAAATAGGTGTGCAAATGCCAGAACAGGGTAGCCCTGTGCCCAGGTTCCTAACTGTTTTGATGACATCACACAATGGTGAGTTAGTGGCAGACAATACTGTAATGCTTAGCACAACCGGGAGCTACTTGTTGGAGTCCTTCCCGCAACTTTTCCCCACCATAACTCAAGACAATTTCAGGGACTCGGCTGGTAACCTTGATTGTGATAGGTATGACCTCAATCATCCAGCAACTTGGGATGTTTATGTTGTGATATACAAAGCTGAGCAGAGCGAGAGTGGTGAATGGAAGAGGACAGACGAGGTTGAGTTGTACGAGGGCCAGCCCCAGTACTTCCGACTACCGGTTTATGTGGCTTGCTCTGAAGAAGAGATTGGTGCACCACAGTGCCCCAACGGAGCCATCTGGGCCTCGCCACAAGAGTGTTGGTGCATGAGCGAGGGTGAAAGGCGAATATTTAGCCCCAGTTCCGCTGAAGCCCAGGGCAAGTACTGCTGTAATGGTGTGGTTGCCACTGCGCCATGCGACGAGGCAGCACCAAAGTTCAACAGGGTGATGATTAGAACATGGGAAGCCCCAGAGAACGAGCCAGGGATATTGAGCAAGTCTGTTGAGCTTAGCCAGCTGCAGGATGGTGCTGTGTTGCTAATGCCTTACAATAAAGTGGAGTTCCCAGAGATATCTATATCAGACGATAGTGAGATTGAGCTCGAGCTTGTGGTTGATGGAAGCACGAGGGTGGGTGTTGGCTCAGGAGAGCCACAGCAGATAACCAGCTTTGAGTGGGAGCCAGAGATGGGTGGTGATTCCATAAAAGAGGTTACAATTCAGTTTGAGGCAAGGGATGTAAACGGCTTGGTTACTAGGTACCCACAGACGCCAAAGAGGGTTGAGCTTAGAAAGACACTTCTGCAGCCTATATCCTCTTAGATACTTTATCACAATAAAACTTTTTAAGCCCTAGTTACATTAATCTGGACATGGAAAAGCTCGAGAATCAGCCATGTCCGGTGTGTAAAAAAAACACGTGCACATTGACAGAGGAAGAGATGGATGTGCCGTATTTTGGTAAGGTTTACATATTCTCAATGCAGTGCTCAAACTGCGGGTTCAAGAAGTCAGATGTTGAGGCAGCTGAGCGCCACAAACCGGTTAAATGGAGTTTCACTGTTGAAGGGGATGAAGACCTCAGTGTTAGGGTTGTCAAGTCCTCTGAGGCGAAGGTGAAGATTAGGGGCATTGTTGAGATAACACCCGGACCTGATTCTGAGGGGTATGTGACCAATGTTGAGGGGCTTTTGAATAGGGTAAAGCACAGGATTGAGGCATCGATAGAGGATGAGGACGATCCTGAGGTTAAAAAGAGGGCTTGGAAGCATATTAAGAAGCTCAACAAGGTGCTTGTGGGTCGGGAGAAGTTGAGGATAACTATTGAAGACCCTAGCGGCAACTCAGCCATTATATCAGAGAAGGCAGAGAAGAGCAAACTCAAATAGCTCTAATCTCTATATCTTGTATATCTTGTGTGTAGCTTTGATGCTCGAGAGTGAGCCCCAGCCCCATACCGAGTTTGAACATACCTTGGCTAAAGAGGCTTGCTAGATTCTCGAAAAATGTGCGCTTTGGAGTGACCCTCACCATCTTGACCTTTGTAATGTTGAGCACGCTCTTGAGGTAGTTTTCTACCTCGTCATAGCCACCGAGCATGTCAACCAAACCAACATCTATGCCTTCCTCGCCTGTGAAAAACAAGCCAGTGGCAATCTGTGCCCTCTGGGCTTGAGTTAAACCGCGATTGGTGCTTATCTCTGAAACAAAGCTGTCATGCATCTTGTCAATCTTACTCTGCAGTATAGCCCTCTCTTGAGGTGTTAATGGTTTGTACTTTGTGCCGATATCCTTGTAGTCGCCACCCACAAGCCTCTCGTAACTCACATTGTAGCGCTGCATGAGCCCATAGTAATCAAGGTAAGAGCCAAGCACACCTATGCTGCCAGTTATGGAGTATTTGCTGGCAAACACCACATCACAGGCACTCGCAACCCAGTACGCACCCGAGGTGCCAATGTCCCTAATCAAAGCCACACTTGTTTTGTTTAATCCCTTGATTGCATTGGCAATTGCTTCAGAGGCAACAGGTGTGCCCCCGCCCGAGTTGATGTCAAACACTATTGCCTTTATGTTGGGTGATTCTGAAGCCCTCTTTATTAACTCGATTGTTTCGTCAGGGTTGACCAATTCTGAGTAGAATGGCCCAGAGAAGCCTATAAAGCCATGGATGGGTATAACAGCCACATTACCGCCGATGAATTCCTGGTTTAGCCCTAGTCCCAAAAATGTTGAGATTAAATAACTTATAACAAGTAAAGTGAAGAGTAGTGAAAGCATGAACCTCCATCTTTGCGTGGGTTTAGGGTAGTAGTTGGGTTTCATAATAAACCACCTTTGTTTTGGAGAGCAACTCAAGCAGTCTCCTGTGCTTGGGGTGGAGCAGGATAAACACTGGCTCAATGAACCACAGTAGTATTAAAGGGAAGATGGGTATGAGAAAGATGTTCCTCACCATGGCTTGGAGTAGCCCAAGTTTTGGGCCCTCTGAACGCACATACAACCCGAACAAGAGCTTGCCTAGGGTTTGGTGTATCTTGTACTCGCAAACAGTAAAGTAAACAAATGAGAGCAAGCCTATGATGAGGTAAACCTGGCTGAGTTGTACTGCCACATTAGGGTTCGACTCGAGGGCAGCATAAACACTTGAGAAATCACCCTTTGGTATGATGGACGAGATTAAACTGCGAAAGGGCATCACAACCACAAAGTTTAGCACAAAAAGATCGACCAAGAAAGCAATAAATCTCTTGATAATTGGCGCCTCTTTCTCTTTTGTGCTTATGCTCAGTCTCTTTGCCATTTCTTAATAGAAACTCGGGCAGTTTTAAAAAGTTTTGGAAACCTTTATATACTCTCCCCTCATAAAAAACAATCATGAAACCAGGGTTTGAGAAAAGGCTGGGAGGGTTTGGTTTCTTACTGTGGGTGCTTGGTGTGGTGATATTTCAGCTGACACCAAACCTCGTTTGGCTTGGGTGGTGCTTGGTTGTGTTTGCATTGATAGTGTGCTATGTTTCATTCAGAGAGGGCTCAAAGAGGTACCCTGGCAAGATATACTGGTTGACCCTGTTAGGATTTGTGCTTAGCCTACTCACACTCTTGCTTGGATTGATACGTGTTTTTGTTTCATACTAAACCCTAATTCGGTATCATTAAAGAATGACAAATAGCCATAAAAACCCCTTATTGACGAAAAAAACCGAAAGTTTTATAAATGAATTGGCTATACAACAGGAATGCCTGCGCAAGCAGGTGACTAAGAGCGTTCTAAGAGTGCCTTTACAAGAGAAAAAGGAATGGACTAGATAGCCGAAAAAAACAAAACCTAGCGAGGTGAAATAAGGCTATGAGAACAAAAGCAGTAATAAAGAAGATAGCTGCGTTGGGTACAGGGATTGCAATGATGGGCGCCACCTTATTCGGCGCAATGGCAGCAGATCTAGCAGACTACCCAAATATGTTTTTCAAGGACCACAAGTTCAACGCAGCTATAGTAGTGGGTGACGAAGCCGCAGCCTCAGACGTGGTGGGTGCAATTGACCTTGCAGCGAGCCTACAGTATGCAGCGAAAGAGCAAAAAACCATATCAGTTGGCGGCACCACAACAGTGTCTGCCTCTGAAGGTGTAGAGGTCAAGGCAACAGGCAACCACCTAACTCTGGGAGAGGCATTGAATGCCGTGGAGGACACCTTTAAGAAGGACGACCTCCCAGTGCTGTTGGCTGACGGGAATGTGATTGATGACTCAGAAGACACAGACCACGAGTATTCACAGAAGCTGTTAACCAGCGCTGATGTGGTGAAGTTCGACAACCCTGATTCAGATGTGTTCGGGGACATGCCAGGGCTTTACCTGGACCAGTCAAGTGGTGTGGCTTACACCGTAGTGATTGACTTTGACACAGCATTGAACGCCACTGCGCTCGACGACAGCGAGAAGATAGAGATGATGGGTAAGACATTTACCTTTGACCCGAACATGGCTTCAGGCGACAACACCTTGGTGCTGTATGCCTCAGAGAAGACAGAGACGATTAATGTGGGTGAGACCAAAGAGGTTGAGCTACAGGACGGTTCAAAGCTCACAATTGAGCTTGTGGGAGCCAACTCTGACACAGAATCAGCCACATTGAGGGTTAACGGCAAGACCTACTCAGTAAACAGCGGAGACACCATTAGCCCAGGTGGGACACAGATATACATCAATGATGTGTTCACCTACAACATTCCAACCCCAGGTGCAGCAGTAGAGTTCTTTGTGGGCTCAGACAAGATAGAGATAGATGCCTCTGGTGGCTACAATGATGTGGAGATTGATGACGACACCATCACAGGCGTGAAGGCATCTGTTGGTGGTGGCTTGGAAGCAATTGAGGAGATCAACTTCACAGTAACACCGAGCGAATTCGATGACGACCAATACAAGTACCTGCAGCTTGGAGAGAGTTTCACAGACCCGTTCTTCAAGACATTCAAGATGGAGTTTGCTGGAGTCACACCAGAGCTCAAGGATTCCTCCAAGACGAAGATTTCCTTGACAAGGTCTGGTGACGACTACAAACTCAGCTTTGTCAACAAGGACGGGGAGAGCTACGAGTTTACTCTCTTCCACAGCGACTCTGGTAGCGACACAGTCGAGTACTATGAGGACTTTGCAGGTGCCACAGACAACCTGACCAAGGACAAGATATTCATCCTCAATGAGGGTGATGTGACCAAGGTCTTTAAGCTCGTGTCTGTTGTGACCGAGAGTGGCACTGCCAAGGCAAAGATTAAGGACTTGAGTGACAACTCAGAGTTTAAGGTTGAGGTTGGTGATGAGATAGGCGACACAGGTGTGACAGTGGCTGCACTGAATGATGGTGCAACTGACTGGATGTCGATTGATGACAATACCAGTCTGACTATTACCACGAAGTATGACGGAACCATAACAATAACCTCAGCCCCAGGTAACGAGAGCATCTACGACTTGACCTTCGAAGAGGGTACGACCAACTTTGACGACTTGGTTGCTGGTAACGCACTCACGATTGAGGTGAATGTGACCGGCGATTCCAGCGATGGTGACGAGGATATTACCATTGGCGACATAGACTTCGACAATGCCAACAATGTTAACGAGAAGTCAGACGAGGACAGCAAGGTTCAGTACGGTGTGTCCAAGTTTGGTACCTACTTCGAGAGAGAACGCGAGAACAACGGTGCCTACCTAGACATCTACTACCCCAAGGAGGAGCAGAGTTTCCACATCTTCTTCATGCCAGTGAGTGGAGAAGTTAGCACCACTCCAGGGGGCCAGACAATAACCTACTACGAACTCAACCCAATTGAGGTTGGTGCTGCCAAACTCGCATCAGAGATTGCTGATGTGACTGCGCAGAACCTCATCGTAGTGGGTGGCCCATGTGCGAACTCTGTGGCTTCCAAGTTGTTGGGTAATCCCACCAACTGTGCTGAGGGCTTCGAGGAAGGCAAGGCCATTATCAAGTTGATTGAGAATGGCGACAATGTGGCACTGTTGGTTGCTGGTTACAGCGCTGACGATACACGCAGAGCCACCACTGTGCTTGCCAACTACGAGGACTATGCCCTTAGCGGGACAGAGATGGTAGTCACCGGTACAAGTCTCACAGATATAACTGTGAGCGCACCAACACCCTAAACCCTTTTCTTTTTTTTAATTAATTTTAACCCTAAACCTTAAATATTGCCAAAGTAATTCTTTTTGCTATGGTAGACTACAAGGTGGTGCAGTGCCCCTTTTGTGGTTTTATACAGCTATCCACTGCCAAATCTGTGTTCAAATGCCTTAGATGTAGCAGAACCAGACGCATCACAACTTCAAAAGGCATCCCAAGCATAAGAATAATCAGGGTGTTTGCTGATTTCAAGAGGGCAAATGCCTTCATTCAAGAATACAAACGCTTACAGGGCTTTTCCTAAGTATATATTGTGCTTTGTTCTAATTATCTTGAAAGTAACCCAACCACTGCGCTTTGGGGTTATTACAGTGATGTTGCGCTCTCTTGCAGCCACTATCACCTCATTCTTGTACCTCCCAGGGCAGATTATTTTTGCCTTGACCACCTCGCCAAGCTTGAACACTTTGGGTAATGATCTAGCTGGTCTAATATTGAAATGCTTTGGTGTTAGCTTTAGCTTGATGTCAAACTCTTGCTCGAGTTGACTCAACCTCTTGTAAAACTCTTTCCAACTCAGTTGCTTCACCGGCCTCCTACCATGCTTGTATTCAAGAAAGTTCTGTATTGCCACAACTGCACCCAATTCTTTACCGAGTTGGATTATTTTGGATATCTCAGAGTCATTGTAGCCAGGTAAGAGCACAGGTGCTAGCACCAACCGGGCATTGGTCGAGGCAATATATCTTGCCACATCTAGAACTTGCTTCACTGGATAACCTGTGCCAGCCATCTCGTTTGCAATTCTCTGGTCGAGAGCGTTTAGAGAGATGTTGAATTGGTTCATCCCTGCATCAATTAGCTGCTTTGCCCTCTCTCTGTTTAAGAGCACACCATTTGTATCGATTGAAATCCTGCTTACCCTTGGAATCTTTGATAGCTGGCTTACCAATGCGGTTAGCTCAGAGTAGAGCATGGGCTCCCCCTGGCTGTTTATGTGGAGCTCCACATCTTCTATGTCTTTAAACTCAACAATTCGCCTGACTTCTCTAACCAAATAGTCCTGCTCCACAACAAAATCATGGCTTGTTGAAGAGAGCCCCTCGCTCACAGAGCAGTATATACAATTGAGGTTACATGATGTTAATGGCTTGACCTCAAGCAAGCTCGTGCCCCTGTCAATCACCCCAAAACTAATATTGCCAACCAAGGGTATGCCTGAGTTGGCATGTATGTATGTGGCTGGGTTGTTCGTGATTCTGTTCCTCAGCCCAAGCACACCTTTGCTGAGAAGAAACAAAAGCTTTCTTCTGGCTACACTCTCACTCAGGGTTGGAAACTCTATCGCTTTCCTATTAAACTTAAACTCACCCAATTCGTGGAGTTCTCTTTTGTCTAGTTCGAACTCAAAAATATTGTAGAGCAAAACACCAAGCTTCTCGCCTTTGTCCTTGAACTCAATCTCTTCAAATTCTAACCTTGCCATGTTGGGTTTGGTGCTGGGTTGTTGTTATAAAAGTTTTGGAAAGATTTAAAAATTAGGAAACCCAAATCAAATTATTGGGGGGTCTGAATGGATAATGTGCAAGAAATAAATGTGAGTCTGGAAACCCTTTTTGAGATGCTTAGGTTGGAGAAGAAGCGTGGTGAAATCCAGCCACTGCCACCCACTTTCTTACAGGACCTCCGGGCTTATATACAGAAAAAGCGCTCTATAATTCAAAACTCAACCGGGGTTTCCCAAGAGACAGTAGACAGGGCAAGGAGACAGCTTGAGAATGTGTTTAGAATAATCGAAGAATTGTTTGGGGTGAGGGAAAAGAAAGTGATTGAGCTTGCCAGACTTAAAGCCAACCGTTCCATGGAAGCTTTAGAGGGGCTTGGTTTGATTGAGGAAGAGGTTGAGTTGTATCGACAAATGACCCAAGTGCTAAAGAGTTTTCGCCATAATCTAGTCACCAAAATCAAGCAGAGTGATACAAGCAAGCCCCACGATGCCCAAACCATTCAACCAAAGCCAGAGCCAAAAATCCCCGTTAACAAAGGCACTATGAGAGTGTTACTACTCAAGCCCCTTCCGAGGTTTGTGGGTGAGGGGTTTAAGGTATACGGACCATATAATGAGGGCGATAGCGTGGAACTCCCTAGCAACATTGCTGAGCTGTTGATTAAGAAAGGGCATGCCAAGGAGTTTAGCGCCAATAACTAAACCAGGTTCTACCAAAATCTATTTAAATATAACCCTTTTCCAAACTCCTAATGAAAATACCCAAAGTCATTCGAAGGTTTTGTCCTTACTGTAAGAAATACACAGACCATAAAGTCAAGAGCGCGAGGAAAGCCACCCCTGGCTCAGCCCACCCCATGTCATATGGCTCAAAGGTTAGGCAGAAGTTGCGCGGTGTCAACAGGGGGTTTGGGAATAAGGGGAGATACTCTAGAAAGCCAGTCGGGGCTCGAAAAAGAACAGGCAGGAAAACAACAAAGAAAACAGACCTCAGGTTCGAGTGTGTTGAGTGTAAGAAGGAGCACACCCAATCAAAGGGTATAAGGACGAAAAGGTTGGAGATAAAATGAACAAGAAACGAGATTCAAGGTTCATCAAGGTTAGGTGCAATAAATGCAAGAACGAGCAGGTCATTTTTGGAAAATGCTCCACTATTGTGCGCTGCCTTGTCTGTGGGAATGAGTTGGCTTACCCCACTGGGGGTAAGAGCGATGTTCGTTCCAGTATCTTGGAGGTGCTGGATTAAATGCTACTGAGAAGAGAGGGGCTGCCTGAAGAGGGCGAACTCCTCCTTTGTGAAGTCAAGAAGGTCCACTTTCATTCTGTTTTTGTCAAGATATTGGAGTACAGGATAGAGGGTATGATTCACATATCTGAGATTGCCCCTGGGCGTATTAGGAACATAAGGGACTATGTCCGAGAGGGTAAGTACATAGTGTGCAAGGCACTCAGAGTTAACAAAGAGAAGCGACAGGTTGATTTGAGCTTGCGTAGGGTGAATGAGCGTGAGCGTAGAGAAAAGACCAATCAGATCTCTTTAGAAAAGAGGGCAGAGAAGATAGTGGAGCTTGCAGCAGAGGAGCTGAAGATGGATGTTAAGCAACTCTATTCTGCCATCACCCAAAAACTCTTTGAAGAGTACGAGTATCTGTATGATGCCTTTGTGGATGTGGTTGAGGGTAGGCTCGAGCTTAGCAAGCTTGGGTTGGACAAGAAGATAGTTACGGTTTTGGAGAGGCTCATTAAGGAGAAGATAAAGCCACCAAGAATATCCATTAGGGGACACCTAAAATTAACCACATATTTGCCAGATGGGATTGCCCTGATTAAGGAGAGTTTCAAGAGGGTTAGGGAAGAGGTTCCGGGCGATTATGAAATTAAGTATGAGGGCGGCGGAGCTTACAGTGTTAAGATTACTGGCAAGGAGTATGAGACATGCGAGAAGATATTGAAGAGTATGATTGCAAAGTTTGAAGAGCTCTTTTCTAAGAACGAGGGTAGTGTGTCATTTGCACGGGTTGAGGATTAATATGGCTAAGCATATTCTCAAGTGCCAGGAATGTGGGGCTTACACACTCACTGAGCAGTGCAAGTGTGGGGGTGTGGCCGTGCCAGCCAAACCACCCAAGTATTCTCCTGAAGACCCGTATGGTGATTACAGGAGGCGTGCCAAGGAGGAGTATTGGAGGAGCATTGGGCTGCTTTAGTATCGTGCATGGAGCCAGAAATCTGTCTCTCTACCACTCCTGTAAAATATTGTTGCAATGTAAAGCTTCTCGGTGCCAACCATTCTGACTAATTGCTCTTTTGACAACTTCGGTGTCATCTCATTTGCCACAACAACAGCAACCTCATCTGGGTTGGCTCTCCTGCTCTGGAGTTGGAACTCTTTACCCAGCCCCTTGGTAATCAGCCCGAACTCTACACCATCACCCTGTGCTGGTTGCTCAAATTCATCCCCACTTGCATCATTTCTCTTCTGCTGTATCCATTCGAGTTTTGGCAAGCTTCTAAAGTACTCGACAAATGGTACAGCTGGGGTGCTTATACCTATACCCAGTTCCTCGAAATGATGGTCTGGCCAGATTGCATAAACAATGTCTGGTCTTAAAGCAAACTCCTTATAGAACAACCTGGCTAGGGCAAACCCTGCTAGTAGGAGCTGGTTTGGTGTGTAAACCCCACGGTTTGTGTCCAAGCCAATGCTTGCCCTGCTTCCTAATATTATCTCATAGAGGCGCTCACAGCCCTTTAATTGGCTCTTGTATAATATCTGTGCTTCTGTCTCATCAGCTGGGACATCATTTAGCTCATAGCACTGTATCTTCCAGTCCCTAACCGCCTTCTCAATCTGAGCATCTATTGTCCTCACATAAATCAGCCTTGGCTCGAGCCAGGGGTTGAGCAGAATGGCCCTTGGGAATTTAACCGAGTCAACCAAGAAGTCGAGTTTGAGTTGCTCCAAGCCCCGCTCTTCAAAGAATCTCTTGGTTGCCCTTGCTGTCTTGCCCTCATCAATCAGGTCCTCAACCACCACAGCCCAGGTGTTTTCATTTATGGTTCCATTCTCAACATAACCCTCCAATCCAATGATCCTTGTTTGCTCTATTGTTTGGTGTTGACCTAGGTAGGTTTCACCTATATAGGGTATAAACCTCGGTGGCTTAAGCCCGTTTGCCTTTGCGTAACTCTTGAAGTAAGGATAGAGTGCATAGAAATAGAAGTAAGCCCCTCGCCCTGGTACAAGGAACACATCTGGTAGTGCCTCTCTTCTTCTTATCTCCTCACCACGCAAATAGAGAAACCTATCAAACATCCTTGGTGCCACATCCACAACCGATTGCGCATCAGCATATATCCTCCCATCAGGCATCCTCCTCATATGGTTACCGAACTCATCTTCGGTCCTTGTGACACCCTTGGGCCGGCTTATTGTTTTCATATGGGTAATGTGTGAAAAATGTTTTATAACTTTTGCTGTTTGGCAAACTTTCAATACCATGAACACAAAATATATAAAGTTTTGAGGATTGAGGAGAGAGCATGGGATGGCAGGTTACCCAGCTAAATAAGGTTCCTAAGTTATGCAATAGCGTGCTGGTTGAGGGGCTGCCAGGCATAGGCAATGTTGGTAAGATTGCTTTGGATTTCATAATAGAGCAGATTAAGCCGGTTGAGATTTATGATTTCTACTCTCACTCGATGCCTCACTCAGTTTTTGTTAACCAGGACAATCTTGTGGAATTGCCAAAGCTCAGATTGCTTGCATTGAGGCGGGCGAGGAAACCGAGCTTGGTCTTCCTGGCAGGAGATATCCAGCCAGTTGATGAGGTATCTTCTCATGAGTTTGTTGAGACCCTCTTAGACATGGCTGACAGTTTGGATATAAAAAGGATTGTCACACTGGGTGGCATAGGCATGTCCCGTCTTCCAAGAGAGCCAAAGGTTTATGTTACAGGAAATTCAAAGGATGCAGTAAAGGAGTTTTCTGATAACACCACAAAGAGGAATCTTGTTGGTGTTGTGGGTCCAATTGTGGGTGTTACAGGGCTGCTCCCGGGTTTGGCTGCAAAACGTAACATACCAGCTGTGGCTTATCTTGTTGAGAGTTTTGCCCATCCCTTGCATGTGGGTATAAAAGAGGCAAGGGTGCTGCTCAAATTGCTCAATAAGAAACTCAATCTTGGCATAAAACTTGAGAGTTTTGATAAGGGTATTCGGGATTTAGAGAAGACTCTGCGCTTGAAGACTCGGGAGATAAAGGCTGCTCCCAAGCCGATTAGTTCTGTAAAAGAGACAAGTTATATAGGGTGAGATGAGAATGGTGGACTATGTTATTAGAAGGTGCTTCGCAAGAGAGGTCCTTGACTCACGGGGTAACCCCACTGTTGAGGTTGAGATGCACACAAGGTCTGGCTACGCAACAGCAATGGTGCCCTCTGGTGCCTCAACTGGCAAACACGAGGCATTGGAATTGCGGGATAACAATAACCGCTATATGGGTAAGGGCGTGAGAAGGGCAATAGCAAATGTTGATTTGATTGCTAAAAAGTTGGTGGGGAGTGATGTTAGAGAGCAGCGCTGTATTGACCAACTCATGATTAATATGGATGGCACACCAAACAAATCAAAGCTTGGAGCGAATGCCATTCTTGGGGTTAGTATGTGTGCAGCCCGGCTTGCAGCCCAACTATCAGGCAAGCCACTTTACCAATACCTAGCAGAGTTCTCAGAGCGAGAGCCAAAAATGGCAGTACCTTTTGCAAACATAATAAATGGTGGTGCTCATGCGGGCAACCACTTGAAAATCCAGGAGTTTATGATTGTGCCACAAGCAGAAACATTTGCAGAGAACATGAGGATTGTTTCAGAGGTATACCACACTCTGAAGAAAATCTTGAAAGAGGAGTATGGCTTGGGTGCTACAAATGTTGGGGATGAGGGAGGGTTTGCCCCGCCAATAGCAACAGCCGATGAGGCACTTGGGCTAATAGAGAGGGCTATAGAGGACTCAGGTCATGCAGACAGGGTTAAGTTGGCTATAGACGCAGCTGCATCTTATTTCTACATTGATGGCAAATACGAGCTTGAGCAAACCCTAACACCACAACAATTGGCGGATTACTGGGAGCAATTGGTTGCAGAGCATAACCTAATCTCGCTTGAAGACCCTTTTGCTGAGGACGATTATGATGGGTTCCAGCTCCTTATGCAGAGATTGGGCAACCGGCTCCAGATAGTTGGTGATGACTTGTTGGTAACCAATGTAAAGAGAATAAAGATGGCTATCACAAAGAACCTCTGTAACGCGCTCCTCTTAAAATTGAATCAGATTGGCACTGTTACAGAGGCGATTGAGGCAGCCCACTTAGCATTTGCCAATAATTGGGGGGTGATGGTGTCTCACCGCTCTGGCGAGACTGAGGACACATTTATTGCAGACCTGGCTGTTGCCCTTGGGTGTGGTCAGATTAAGCTCGGAGCGCCATGCCGCTCTGAAAGGACTGCCAAATACAACCGTTTGCTGAGGATCTCAGAGCAGTTGTCTAACTCAAATTGAGGTTTCATAGCACCAAATAAAGATGGATTATTCAATTTTAAAACTCAAAGGGCTTCTGGAATGGCACATTGAAAGGAGACCAGAGATGAGGGTGCAAGATGTCTATAAACTGCTGTACCAAGGTGTGTTTGGGCCAAAACATTCTCTTGGTCTTAATGTGAGAGAGGCATTGCTGGAGGAGATTGCTCAATTGGGTCATACTTCGAGTCATGTGACGGGTGAGGAAGAGACAATAGAGAGAGTATCCCCTGACGGTTTAGTGATTCGGGTTAATCTACGCCCACTGTTGGTTTATAATCGAGCAGAGATAGATGACGAGCTCTACGAGAGAAAACTTGATGCACTAGTGGAATGCTTAATAATATCAGCAGAATCCACAAGAGGCTCGTTGGAAGAGTTTCTACAGATGTGGAGTGACTTTAAGATGCTTGCCGTGAGTTACCCTAAATGGGGCTTTGGTGTTAGAGAAATAGAAGAGTTCGAGGCAAGTGTTAAGGCTAAAGACTACCCACCTGTTCACCATTCTGATGTTTATGTTGAGCTATATAAACCAGCTTACAGGGTTATGCTAGCAGGAGTGTTTAATGGCATATACTCTGAGGTAGGGCTATCATATTTAGAGGAGGAACTTAGGGGGATAAGCAGATCTCTAAAAGAACTTGAAAATTTTGCGGATGAAGTAGAGGAAGAGATAAAAAGGTTTAGCCGCAAATAGAGCATGATAGGTGATACAAATGCTCAGCAAGAGGGATTTGAGCATACTTAGCAATTTGAGGAAAAACTCAAGGTTAAAGCTGACCACAATGAGTAAACTCACGCATATACCAACCAGCACAATCTTTGATAGGATGAGGGTTCACGAGCAACGAGTTATTAAACGCTACACAAGCTTGCTGAATTATGAAAAACTTGGCTACGAGATAAGGGCGAACATACTCATCAAGGCAAGCCAAGAATGCAAGCTAAAACTTAGCGATTACCTAAAATCAAACCCATATGTGAACTCATTGTTCAAACTAAATAACGAGTATGATTTTATTGTGGATGTTGTGTTTAGGAATAGGAGAGCTATGGAGGGGTTTTTGGCAAGGATTAAAGAGGGGTTTCAGCTTGAGGTGATTGAGGTGCTTCCTGTGGTTGAGGAGGTAAAGCGAGAGGGGTTTCTTGCTGAGCCCTCCATTGTAGAATTTTTTGCTTATGCAGGCAATTAATCCACCAAAACCTTTATATAAGCTTGCCATTTGGTTTTGGGCATGATTCTTAAAGAGGCAACCCCTGAATTGGTTAAGGCATGCCGGATTGCTGCCCAGGTGCGTGACTATGGTGCCGAGTTGGTGAAAAGTGGGACCTCATTACTGGAGATAACTGAGAGGCTTGAGCAGAGGATAAAACAACTTGGTGGCTCGCCTGCTTTCCCCCCACAGATATCACTCAACCACATTGCTGCCCACAACTGTCCTGATTCTGGTGACACCACTCTGCTGAAGGACGACCTGGTTAAGATTGATATAGGTGTTCATGTGAATGGCTACATAGGTGACACAGCACGCACTGTCGACCTCTCTGGCAGGTATGCCAAATTGGTTGAGGCAGCCAATGCCGCTTTGGATGCTGCTGTTAAGCTTGCTAAGCCAGGTGTGGAGGTGCGTGAACTCGGCAGAGCAATCCAGAGCGAGATTACAAAGCGTGGGTTCTCGCCAATACGCAACCTCTCTGGGCATGGCTTGGGCTTGTTTGAGGTTCACACATCCCCAACTATACCAAATTACGATGACAACAGCCATCGCAGATTAGAGAAGGGCGAACTCATTGCAATTGAGCCATTTGCTACCAATGGAGTCGGGATTGTGCAGGAGGGCAACTACCCAACACTATTCTCATTGGTGGATGATGGAAGAAAGAGTGTGAGGTTACCAAAGAGCAGGGAGGTCCTTAAGTTCATTGCCACCCATTACGGTAAACTTGTGTTTGCCAAGCGCTGGCTTAAGGCACACTTCAAGCCGTACGAAGTGGAGTTTGCTATACGAATGCTTCTAAAAGCAGGGCTACTCCGGGGTTACCCTCCACTTGGAGAGCAGCAGAAGGGCATGGTTGCACAGGCAGAACACACTGTTCTTGTTTGGAACCCGCCTATGGTTTTAACAAGAAATGAGTAGTTTAAACACCATGCACTATCTGTGATGTTTGTAGGATGGTGGAAGCAATTATGTTGAATATAAGGATGACCACAAATGTGATAATGCAGTAAAGCAGTGTGCTTTTGGTGAGGTGCTGCCCCTTGAGATAATTCTCTGAGAGCTTATCAGCACCATTCTCTATACCGTTCACCAGTATGGTCATAACCCAAACAATCTCCACCACATAAAGCCCTACGATAATCTGGAAATGGTAAGCAGGCACGCCATCACCGAACATCGAGAGTACGCCCATGCCACCCTGACCAAGGGCGGTTGTGCTGTCTATATTCTTTATTGATTCACGGAGTTGCGAGAGAATATTGACTATCATAGACGTAATCCCTATCACTATACCAGAGATTACTGGCGCCATGAAGTTTATCTGCTGCTTCATGCTTGAGATTATGTCCGCCATAAGGTCTCTGAGGCGTTCATTCACCCTGTGAATCTCCTTTATGTATTCTGCCACGGTTAGCAGTGTACGAGAGGCAATCTGGGGTCCCTTCTTTGAACTCTCCAGAAGCACCTTCATTGAACTCTTGATTACATTGGATGGGAAGTACACCAAAGCCCCATTCTTTTTGTTAAAGATTGCGTCCCTAACATTCATTCCAGTGTTGGTGATGTTGTTGGCAACAATCCTAAAAAAAGCCCCACTCTTGGTGTCCTTCATTACCTCAGCGACATTTTGGAATGCTATTTCAGTGGGTATCCCGTCCCCAATCCTGTTGCCCAGTTGGAACAAGCCAGAGGCGAACTCTGTCTCGAGTTGTTTTGTGTCTTCCCTTATCTTTATCACATTCTTGGAGCGCAGCATGTAGTAGATTCCTACGCCTAAACCAACCCCTGCAGTTAAGAATAGGCTCATCAATACAGCACCAAGCCCGTATGGACCTATAACCCTAGTGTTGGTCATGTCCATCTTGTAGCCAAATATCTTGAAGTTCATAAACAGAGGCTTCTCGCTAAGGAGAACTGACTCAGGCACCATAAAGTGGTATAGCCAAGGGTAGAGCCCAATCAGAGCAAGCGTCATACCTATTGCGAGGGCTATATAGAGTGGGTTGATTTTAAACTCATACTTGCCAAATTTCAACAGCACATACTTGTATTTGTTGTATTCCGGAAATTCACTGCTTATGTCTGTCTCCCCATAACCAGTGGGTCTTTTGGTCAGTATTACCCTTCCAAATATGTAAACTATTATTGGTAGGGTTATATTATAGAGTACTGCAAGATACAAAGCAACCCGCCCAGGTGGTAGGTTCTCAGAGGTCATGAAGCTGGTTACCATTGGCAGAATCACAAGCCCAAGGATTGGTAGAATGATACCGAGCATGTGGAGTATTGTTATTGGTGATTTCAACTCATGAGTGTAGTGGAGCATCTTCTCGTAGGTTTCGTTTAGAATTACCTCTAAGGCTTTCTCTATTAGTGCCAATCTGCGCTCTTCAGATGGTTCGTAAAGAGAGGACTCAATGAGATGGAATGCCTCAATGAACTCCAAATTCCATTTGCGCCAGGTTTCTAAGTATGCATCAAGGCTTTCTTTAATGGAGTCGTATTTGCCTGTCTCCACATCCCAAAGCACCTTCCTTAGGTCTAGAGAGAGGGGCGGGCTTAGGTGCTCGGCAGCAAACTCTATTGCGTTCTCAAAATTGCTTGTGTGCCTCATGTATGTAACAACATAGAATATGCACTGTACCATCTGGTTGCTTGCCTTTAATCTCCATGAGTTAGCAAAGAGGTATGGCAACCTCTTTAAAAGAAGCATGAGCAGCAAACCAACGAGTGCAAAGTAAAGCACAAAGAACAGGGATTGGAACATTGCATAGCCCAGAAGCCCGCCAAACACAATAACCAGAATTGGACCGAGATACGAAAGGGCTACAACCCCTTCTGGATTTACCTCTAGGTGGGATATTGTGATTGCCTCAAGGAGGTTGCTCCTCTCTGGCTCACCAGGTTTAATCTTGAGTACCCTCTCAGCAATATTACACGCTTTCTCATAGATGCTAAGGGGCTTTGGCAGGAATCTGCGTTTGAACTCTTGGTACTCTTGTGTTGTTATCTTCCTTGTGAGCTGTCCCTGTGTGTCCTCTTTACCCAATAACTCAGAAGCAATCCTTCGTTTGTATTTCTCTATTATGTCCTCTTCATTGACACCTGGCATCTTATTCTTGTTTTAGTTTCTCAACAGTCTTTTTGAGCCAATCGTCCCAGAGTAAGAATATCCTCTTGCTATCCAAGCGGCCCCTCTCAGCCGCAACCTTCTCGCATATACGGTGGAACTCGTCATTGCATTGTATCACAAACTCTGCTTCGAGTAGTTCAGGCATCTTTTCTCTGTCTGAAACCTCTACCAGCCTTTCCTTTACCTTGGCTCTAAGAAGGATGTTGTCCCAAACAGCATCCCAGTCCCCTGCCCACTCTTTAACATTCTCAGCAATCTTCTTTAAGACCTCTACCTCGCCCTCTAAGAGGTCCTTTGTGGGTTTGAGTTTATCTTCCTTTGCATCGTATTTCATGAGGTCAACAAACCCATGCTCCCGCAATGGGTCTTCTTCCCATTCTTTGCGTATCTCAGAAATCTGGGTTACCCTGCGCCATTTGTGGAGCCCGTCTGGGCTCTTGATTGGGTTACACACAACCACAATGTCTGTTGCTTTGAATGAGGTCTTTGGCACTCCCAGGTCATTCACAACCCTGTCATAAACACCGTAGGGAGAATCACCATGGATAGTGCCTGCCACAACATTTGCCATTGCACCCACTCTCATGGCTTCATACAAAGCCAATGCCTCAGTGCTTCGCACCTCACCTATGATTAAACATGAATCCCCAAGACGCAATGTTGTCCTCAACCCCTCATCAGCAGGCACCTCTGAGGTGCCCTTAGTCATGGCTGAGGCAACCTTCATGTGCTGTATATTGTAGTTCATCTCCCGCAGTGCCTCAGTGGGAAGCTCTAGCGTATCTTCTATAGTAATAATCCTATACTTTCTCATAATCTCTGTTAATAAAGCGCCCAGTAAACTCGTTTTACCAGCAGACCTTGTACCTGCAATCAGTATTGTCCTGGCGCCATCAATAAGAAAGCTTAGTAGCCCTGCAGCAAGCGGAGTAAGCATCCTGTTTTTTATAAAGAGTGGGAGTGTCCATGGCTTATCACGATGGCGTCTGAATGCAAAGGCAAGCCCGCTTGGGTTGAGTGGTTTGGATATCACTGCCACTCTTGCTTTTGCTCCAGGGAGGATTATGCCTGTGTCCAAGATGGGGTTTGCCTCATCAAGAGGTCTCCCAGAAATCATCCTGAGTTTGGTTGCCCAGGATTCCACTTCTGTGGGTGTTGGTATGATATTGGTCTTGCACTCACCGTAAATCTCATGCACCAAGAAAATAGGGGATTGACCTGTGGGTGAGTTTATGGTGATATCTTGAACCCTCTGATCTTGGAGCAATACCTCTATGAGCCCAAACCCAACAGTATAGCGCACAAGTATCCTTGCCAACTGGTTCTTCTCCTCTTCTGTTAGCTTGATGTTGTTGTACTCTGCAAGTTCCTCGATTAGGTCATGCCCCACATTTAAGAAGACTTGCCTCATCCTCTTTGGGTCAACGAACTCCTGTTCACTGGGTTCATGCGCAGAGAGGATCTTCTTTGCCTGATCAAGCAATTCGTATTTCTCTTCAGAGAGGTTGAACTCTGGAGGTATCACATGGTAGAGGTAAAGCACAGTGTCTTTGAGTTTGAATATGCTAACCTCGGTCTCCTCATTTATCTTGTAGGTGTCTATCTCTTCTGCCCCTGATGGGAATGTGGACATGAGTTTGGTGTACATGAAGTCGGGCTTTATCGTGGGAGTGAATATCTTTCTATAAACGTCTCTCTCACCCAGCTTGTAACCCGGCAGGTATGGCTTAGCAAGTTTTATGAGCTTGGTTCTACCAAGCTCTCTCTCAATCACACCCAGCATGCCAATATAATTCTGGATACACTGTGCCCTGTTGGGGTCGCTTTCCTTGTCTAGCTCTATCTTTGCCAACCTTATTAAGCGTCTAACCTTCACATAAGCCCCAATTGGGTCCTCTTTTATTAACTCGAACAAGATTTTTTTAATCTGCATATAGAAAGCACTGGCGAGACGGGCACATCCAGGGAGGTTGAGCTTCTCTATATTGAAACTCTCTTTGTCCTTTATCAGCATTGAATAAACTCTGGCTATCTCCTTCAACAGTTCGGTTTGTTCTGTGTCGTATTCATAGTTTCTCTTCTGCGAGAAAACAAGCTTGGTGGTCGCCTTTGCTTCACTTAGACGCTCAATCACCTGTGCCATACAAACTTTGTTGTCTTCTATCGACGGTGAATAAGAGCACTTGTTGCAATTGAACACGAGGATGGTCTCTTCTCCCTCGTGCTCTATAGAATAAGGGCACACCTCCTTTTTTTCATCACCCACCATTTTTATATCACTTTACTATGGCAACAAAAGTTATTTATTTCAGTGTCTCTGGATAGAGTTGTGCTTGTATATAAATATGTCGGTGAAAAATGATGGAGCAACCCAAAGGTCTGTTCGGGAAACCAAAGGGTGGAAGCCTTAGTGGCTCAGCCGGAACAACCCCACCCATTGATGCATCAACCCTGGCAAACCTGAATCGCAGAATGAGGATGCTAGAAGAGCGTGTCTTTAATCTACAGAGAAAGCAACAGGTGACAGAGGAAAACCTTGTTGAGACAACAAAGGACTTTGGTTCAGAGATAAAGATGCTTAACCAAGAATTGGCAGAAGTCAAGTCAAATTTTATTGACCTTAGAGACAGGCTTGAGA
>Ga0180300_10000072_pt1 | contig 35732 bp, 40 predicted proteins | sample GuaBasSediGuay15_FD_121798 | JGI IMG/M metagenome (GOLD analysis project Ga0180300, IMG submission 121798) | Subseafloor sediment microbial communities from Guaymas Basin, Gulf of California, Mexico - Guay15, Core 4569-2, 21-24 cm | ecosystem: Environmental > Aquatic > Marine > Hydrothermal...
AACACAAGTCTTTCAGGTATGGTGTTAGTAGTTGATTGAGTCCAAAGTTATAATTCGAAAAGCAAAGCCTGAAGATGTAGAGAGCATCCTCGAAATAACCGCGGAAGCCTTCAAGAACTATACGATCTATCACTTGCTTGAGAAAAGATATGGAGTCAAGTTCGGTGGGAAGCCTTGGTATGAATGGAAAAAGAGAGAACTCAAGAAGTTCTGCGACTCATTTCTCAACCGCATATATATAGCTGAGCTCGGTGGTAAAATTGTTGGATACGTGACCTACTATCTGGATCGAGAAAGGAAGATGGGAGAAGTTGGCAATAACGCCGTTGCTCCGCAATATCAGCGCAGAGGCATAGCTACGAAGTTGTTAAGGAAGATTCTTGAAACATTTAGGGAGGAGGGCATGGAATACGTTTACGTCGGGACATTAGAGAACGATGTTCCCGCTAGGAGACTTTATGAAAAGGTGGGATTCAAAGAGCTCTGCAGATCCATACATTACTCGATGAAGCTATGAAAATGCCTCTAAAGGGAACTTGTTGAGACGGAACAAAACCGTTATATCGGCTGATTTTCAGCTCTAAATGGAATAGAAATCTAATGCATGGAGGAAGAGAATCTTCAACATTTTAATAACATATCACGAGAAATTCAAGCAATACGATCTAGGCGTTAATCATCCCTTCAGAGGAGACAGATTCGTTAAGGCGAAAAAATTCTTTGATGAGAAAGGATTATCCCGTATGCCAGAGGTCTCCTTCATAAAGCCGAAGCCTGCTACAATGGAGGATCTCTTGAAGGCGCATTCAAAGAGCTATGTGAACTGCATCTTTGAGCTGGCCGAGGCTGGCAGAAGATATGATGTAGATACACCAGTTTCGAAGAGAATCGTTGAAGGCGCATTACTCATCATAGGAGGCGTTCTCGAAGTTGGTAGGAGAATCATAAATGGAAAGGCTAATAGAGGAATAGCGTTAGGAGGAGGCTTTCATCACGCTGGAATAGACTATGGAGGAGGATTCTGCCTCTTCAATGACATCGCCATCCTAATTAATGATCTTCGTAAAAGACGAAGGATTAAGCGGGTACTAATACTGGATTACGATGTGCACTTCGGAAATGGAACGAGTGACATATACTATTCGGATAGAGATGTACTCTTCATTTCTCTTCATCAGGATCCCAGAACAATCTATCCGGGAAGAGGCTTCATCCATGAAATAGGCTTCGGGGAAGGAAAGGGATTCAATGTTAATGTTCCACTTCCGATAAGAACTGGTGAAAAGTCTTACCTTTACGCTTTAAAAGAGGTATTTCCACCATTAGCCAAGGAGTTTAAGCCCGATATAATCGTAGCTAATGGGGGAAGCGACGCTCACTTCGCAGATCATCTTGGAAGCCTAGGTTTAACGGCTCGAGGGTTCTTCGAGATCTCCCGGATGATAAGTTCGATCTCAGAGGAGATCTGTGGAGGAAGAGCCATTCTGCTCATCGGAAGCGGATACAACATTGATGTTTTACCATACTGCTGGTATGCCTTAGCCTTAGGACTTATAAAAGCGGATGTTAAAGCTGAGGAGATTGAGGATTTTTATCCTCCTCCGCTACACCCATGGCGGAGACTTGAAGAAGTTAAAAGAATATTAGGTGAGCTAAAGAGTATTCTTAGCGAATACTGGAGCTGCTTCTAGCTACTTTACAAGTTCAAGCACCTTCTTGAACTCTTCGGTTCCAGCCCTACGAAGGATCTCATACATCACCATCTCGGTTGTGACTATAAGGGCTCCATGCTGTTTCATTCTTTCAATAGCGATCAACTTGTCCTCGCGCCTACGAGAAGATACGGCGTCATAGACCACGTAGACCTTATAGCCATTCTTCAGAGCTTCAATAGCTGTCTGAGCAACGCATATATGCGTCTCTATCCCTGTTAATACTAGGTTCTCCGCATTAGTTTCGAATAGTCTTCTCCTAAAACCCGAAGAAGCCATGCAGCTGAACTCTATTTTCTCTATTGGCTTAACCCGTAGGAACTTTCTTATCTCTGGGATTGTCGGTCCCAAACCTTTTGGATATTGCTCAGTCGCTATCACGGGGATCTCTAGAATCTCAGCGAATTGTAGCAGCTTACAAATATTCTCTGCAAGCTGTTCCTTTCCATCTATCTTTGCAAAGAGCCGTTCTTGAACATCAATCACTATGAAAACTGTTCCATCTTTGATCAGAAGAGAACTCTCAGACATGTAACCATCAGCTCCCGGAGACTATTAGTAACTAAATCCTTTAAGAATCTAATTAAGTTCTCAGAATCCAGAAGAGACGGGGTTTTCTGGCTTCATGAATTCTCTGAGGACAACTGTTGCGTATGATCCTTTATGAAGCATGAATCTAAACCTGACGATTGCTTTATCATCAGGCTTGGTCTTGAACCTAAAATTCATAATTGGAGCCAGAGCTCTCCTCAACTTGCCGCCCACACCGCACTCCGGCATCTTTTCCATCTTGAAGTCTTGAGGCTGAACGTCCTCCCGCTCAAGGATTTCCCTCTCAATCTCTCCTTGAATTCCACCGGAAAGTTTCTGATTGAAGCCTATCACAGGTAAGGCTAAAGCCATCTTTCCACTCTTGATTTCCGATGAAACCGAGCCTACATCTTTCTCATTTATAATGATGAAACTCCTTCCGGGCAGACCATTATCTCCTATCCTAAGAGCGTAGTCTCCCTTCTGAACATCGTTTAAGGGTATTCCTCTTTTCATTCTCTCGCTGAGAAATCTATTGAAAAGGTATGATTGATAAGCTTGAATGAAAAGTCTGCGAAGATTTATGGGGAGTCTGCGGAAGGCACCAAGAAAGTCTCTCGGATACTTTGAGAGATACATCAACATTAGTCTCTCATAGAAGAGGCTTCTCGGAAATCTTTTCAAGGCGGAGTTGAAATCCACACTTTCTCGGAGATAGATGCGGGCGCTTCTGGCACGGGGAGACTCATATATACTTAGCTCCGAAAGGAAGATCATAGCAGCCTTCTCGAATTTCTCCTTTAGCAAAAGTTTTCCAATGATATGAGATAATGGTCTAACGGTGCCAAATCGCTGATGACCGAAAAAGTTTGGAACTCCGCCAAGACGCATAAGCTCCCGTGATGTTTCAAGAATCATCTCTTGAGTCTCTGAGTATTCATGCGGAATATTCCTTACAGTTATATCAAATCTGTTCCCTAACAGAATCCTCGGCGTTATCTTCTCCTCAGAGAAACGCATCGGTACTAGGCGGATTTCTCCAAGATCTACCTTCACCTTCTCCGGAGTAACAGCTCCCACGCTTACGTGCTGGGCAGTTATGGCGTGTGCATCCTTTATACCCGCAGCCCCAATCATCTCAGGGCTCACATTTACTCGTCTAGCAACCCGCTCTATGGCTGAAAGCGTGTCTATCCCCTTCTTGATCAGTATGCATATGAGGTATCTCCCTCGCTTAGAGAAATCACGCATCTCTTCTTTGAGGCGTATAGTAGCTTCCGACCCGTCAAGCAAGATCTCCTCAACTATGAAGTCTTCAAATCTCGAACGTATTCTACCGCCTACACCGGGAGTTGTTGAGGCATACACTTCCATGCCAAGCTTGATATCGAGCGGTGAAGCCCGGAGAGTCATCTTATCCCTCCAGAAAATCAGTAAAGAGGAAGGTTGCCCGTGATCTTGTTAATAGTCTCCTCCGGAGCGGGTCCTATCCCTAATGCAGTGACCGTTCCGGGCGGAAGCTCAGTTAAGCCCATATCGGAGATCAATGCCGATGGAATACCAGCGTTTCTTGCTTCCTTCTCCTTTTCGAGAAGTTCACGTTTAGACTTCACCTTCAGAATTATCTTCCGCTGTCCTTCATTCATCCACATTCTCCACCATGAAGGCTTCTTCTCCCTTGCCCTTTCAGATGCCGATATGGATGCGTGGCATGCTTGAGCTATCGCCTTTCCACTGCTCATATTCAAATCAGCTCTCAGCACTATTACTTGTTTGAAGCGGAACGTCGAGTTTTTCTCAGCGGATGAGTTCATGAGTCACTCACAATCCTAATGGTTAAGCCGCCTCTAAAATTTTCCTATAATTCCTTAAATGGGCCATCTGGGAAGAATATGGATTCCCCTTGGAAATCATTTTCGTATATACATGCATGTTAGAAACAGATATTTGCATCCTACGGAAAGACAAGTCTGATTTCAAAACGGTGGATTACACGAGTAATGTATGCGTATAAAAAAGTTAATAACATTCTCTGGAGGTTTAAACCTTAAAGGATGTGCACAAAGCTGGATTACTACGCCTTGTGGAAGTTGATGGCGGATCTAATAATCGATCTTAAAGAAGTGAATGTGGAAATTCCGTCTCAAGTAATGACTGAGTTGTGTTCATTGAAGATGCTGATAGAGATCTCTAAGGTGGAAAGATCTAGCTCAGACGTGATTAGAAGAATTAAGAAATGTTTGAGCATCCTTGAGTCTTACCCTGTGCCCATTGCATGCGAAAGATTCGGAGATAAATACATCAAAGTATTGATGAGCATTTCGGAGGCGAGGAAGAAGATAGGGGTCAAATTGGAGGAAAGTTTTTTATCAGGAATTCTGCACGGTAGGCATTGGGTCTGTGCTAAACTGACTGAAGACGCTTCTCTAGACCCTATGAAGCCTATATATTTGGATCTTAAGCTTAATCATAAAATCCGAGAAAGCGACCTTCTTCCCCTCTATGAGATAGGATGCGGATCAAAAGTTTGTAAAGAAAATGAAGGAGGTCTTAGCAAGATTTACTGATGAATGAGTGCGGATCATGGGGGGATGTGAAAAGATTGCCGTTTATAAAGAAGATTGAAGTTAATGGATTCAAGACTTTCAGTAAAAAGACAACCTTGGTGTTTGATAAGGGCTTCACCGCGATCACAGGACCTAATGGAAGCGGAAAGACGAATATTATAGATGCTGTTCTCTTCGCACTTGGAGAGATGAGCGCCCGAAAGCTTCGAGCGACAAACTTTTCAAATCTCATTTTTAATGGAGGACTTAACTCTAACTCTAGAAAAAAAGCAAAAGTTGTGATTCGATTTGATAACTCTGATGGCCGCCTACCCATAGATGCAAAGACGGTTACTGTCTCTCGGGAGATAGATCAGAATGGTTATAGCACCTATCGAATAAATGGAAGAAGAGTCTCCAGATCCTACGCGCTGGAAGTCCTTTCCATGGGTGGAATAACGCCTAATGGACATAATGTGATCTTACAGGGAACGCTTACAAGGCTTGCAGAGATCTCATCGCATGAAAGGAGGAAGATGATCGAGGACGTAATAGGTATAGCTCAATACGACCGAGAGAAAGCCGAGGCGCAGGAGAAGCTCAAAGCCGCTAACATAGCCATAAAGACGGCGATGGGGCGAGTGGGAGAAGTTCAAAAGAGAATTGAGTCTTTAGAAAGGGAGAGAAATGACCTAATACGCTACAATTTAATTCAGAAAGAGATAAATCGTCTCGAGGCGGTCAAGCTCTCTAGGAGAATAAGCGAAAGCCAGAGAAAAATCAAGGGATTATCCGAGAAGATACATGGCTTAGAGGGAAAGCTGGAGAGTCTGAGAAGAAGACGGGATGATCTTAGATCTAGGAGACACCAGATGGATTCTATCCTCAGAAAGTATGGCATCGAGCAGTCAAGGGAGAAGCGGAATCAGATTCTCCAGATACAGGTAAGAATAGGAGAGCTTAGATCGAGGCTAAGTGAGTTAAGCAGTAAGATAAAGAGTGGAGAGTCTCTTCTTAACGATCTCGGAAAGGCGAAAATAGAATATGAGAGTCAAATAGAGGATTTGAGAAAGAAGATAATTGAATCCGAGAATAGGGTTAAGCATCTTATCTCTGAACGAAATTTCCTTCTCAAGGAGGTATCCGATAAACAGTCGATGTATGACGCGTTAAATGAGGAGATAGATGGGGAAAGATCTAGACTCGAGGAGAGGAATAGGGAGATCGAGGAGAACGAGAAGATTCTGGAGCGGATACGCGCTAAAGCAATGAATCTTAGAAGCTTAGAGGCAAAGAGCAAGTCTAGAATAGAAGTTCATTCTGAGAGACTTAAAAATCTGGAGAAAAAGAGGAAAGAGCTAAAGTTCTCCCTTAAAAGACTCGAAGAAGCGCTGAAGAATCTTCAAAATCTACAGAAGGAGCAGGAAGCCCGACTTGGCTCTCTGAAGGATTCTCTGCTTCGAAGAACTAAAAGAAAAAGCATTCTGGAAGCTCGAATCAAAGAGGCGGGTAAAGTAGAGGAGGTTGCCCGAGAGGCGGTTATAGAATTTAAGGCAAGGAGAGAACTCGTTGAGAAATTCAATACTGAAGAACGGTCACTTAGATACATTGAGGAGCTCAATGAAGAAGGGCTAATAAAAGGGGTTCATGGTAGACTTAGAGACTTTATAGAGATTCCGAGAAAGTATAGGAAGGCTGCAGAGGCAGCTGCCTCTGGATGGCTTAATTCATTAATAGTTGATGATATGGATGCAGCGTTCACGTGCGTGGAGATGCTTAAGAAGACGAAGCTCGGGCGGGTGAAAATAATCCCTCTGAGCGGGCTGTCCATAAAGAGGCGAAGCGGTCTCCCAAGAGGCAGCGGGATCTTAGGATTAGTCTCAGACTTCGTAAAGTATGATGAAAGGTATGCTCCAGCAGCATTCTTCGTTCTGGGAGATACCTTGCTCGTTACAGATGAAAGAGCAGCTCTTAGAGCCTCCCGTATGGGATTCCGCTCGGTCACTCTCTCTGGAGATATCTTCGAAGCAGGCGGAGGAGTTGAAAGCGGCTTTTACCGTGCACCCTTGGATTTTTCTTCATTTGTCCCTAAGGAATCCTCAATCAGAGCGCTTGAGAAAGCTGTTGACGCCTTGAGAAAGCTCCTAGGCATTAGGGATGGGCACATTAAAGAACTCGAAGAGGAGATCACTGAAACTCAAGCTGAAATCGCGGAGCTATCGAAAGCGATGGGCAAGCTTGGAAGCGAGATTGAACGTGTTCAAAGAAGCATCCATGAGACTAGAGCAAATCTAAGCACGGCTGAGAACGGCTTAAAACATATTCGCGACATACTTCAAAAAGAGGAGGTTGCGCTTAAGGATTATGAGAAGAGATTACGTGAGTTATCGGAAAAGGAAGATGAAATACAGCAAAGACTTTCAGATATAAAGAAGAAGATAAATCTATCTGATCTCCAAGAAAGGGATAAACAGCGTGGAGAGATGAGCAAAGTTCTCGTTGGACTTAAGGAGAAGGTAAGCCTCATCGAAGCTGACATCTCATCCTTAAAGTCAAGGATTGATACATTTAGAGAAGAGCTCAGAAGAGTTATCTCCAGAAGAGATGCAGCCATAACGCGGATTTCATTGCTAGAGAAGGAGATTAAGCAAGCACGTGAAGAACAGGAGCAGATTCAAGCTGAGATTGCAGGGTTAGAAAATGAAAAGAAGACTCTATCAGATTTTCTATCGAGTGCGGAGAAGAACGCTGAGAAATTTACTATCCAGATCGATAAGATAGATGGAGAGCTGCGGATTCTTGAGGAGGAATATGAGAAGGTCGATGTGCTACTCGATGAAGCTAGATTGAATCTTCAAACCTTAAGTCTACAACTGAAAAGGGATATGGATCATCTCAGAAGCTTAGGATATGATGAGCCTCTGCCCAGCGATTCAATAGATGTCAGTAGGTTTGATGAGACCTTAAAGATAATGAAGTCAGAGTTGAAGCATATCGGAGCTGTGAATCAGCTGGCCTCTAAGCAATACGATGAGCAGATCTCAAGGTACAAGGAGCTCTCAATACGCATGAATGAGCTGGAAAAAGAAAAGATGGCGATAGTCAAGTTTATCGAGGAGATTGAAGAGAAGAAGTATAGAGTCTTCATGAATGCTTTCAACAAAATCAATGAGAGACTTGATAAATACTTCTCCAAGCTTACTGGTGGAGGAAACGCAGCTCTTAAGCTTGAGAACCCAAACGATCCATTCTCTGGAGGAGTTGATATGGTTGTTCAATTTATAGGCAAGCCGCCGATCCTCGTAAGCGGAGCCAGTAGCGGAGAAAGATCAGTAGCAGCCGTAGCTTTTCTTTTTGCTCTTCAAGAATTCACGCCAGCATCCTTCTATCTCTTCGACGAGATAGATGCTCATCTAGATGCTTTCCATGTTGAGAGGTTGGGTGAACTCCTAGCTGAAGAGTCAGATAAGGCTCAATTCATAGTTGTGACATTGAAGCCGGAGATGGTGAGTAAAGCCGATCGAATATACGGCGTATATGGGCGGGATGGAATATCATATGTTGTATCTACGGCATTCAAGGAGGAGCCTGCCCAGTGAAGCCTAGTCATGAAAGACCATTCTACTTTCACCCTCCTTGGAACATACTATTTGATCCTCAAATGCTGGAGAAGATCAATCCTTGGAAGATCAATCTTTCCTTTCTTCTTTTTTCCTTTCTTGAGGAGATGGAAAAACAATCTATAATAGACTTTAGAGCCTCTGGAATAGCTCTAGATTCATCAGCAACAGTCTATCTCATGAAGTCTAAACTTTTACTAAAGCTTGAGGAGCCTTCTTCTCCACCGTCTCCCAAACCAAACCCCGACTATGTCCCAGCGCCCCTTATTCTTCCATTACGATACGAATTGACAACCACTACTATTCGAAATCTGTTGGAGGCATTAGAGGATGCCCTCAAAACAGAGAAGACATTTAGGATCAAAATGCCCCATCGTGGCGAATTATTTTCTCCCCCGCAGGAAGTAATACCTCAAGTCAGCGTCTATCTAATGGAAATGGAAGAGCAGATGAGGATCCTTCTCCAGAGGATACATTCGATCATCAGAAGAGGAGAAATAGCTACTTTTTCAAGCCTCATTAAAGGGCTAAAAAAGATTGAACAGGTGAGAGACTTCATACTACTACTATTTCTTGCTCATAGAAAGAAGGTTTCGCTATGGCAAAGTGAAGGTTCAGATGAGATCTACATAACTCTAGGCGAGGGTACAGTTGATGGGGAAACCAAGTAATGAAGGGAATAAAGGATCCAAGGAGGACGATGTGAGGAGGAAGATTTCCCTGATAGAGGCGGCTCTATACGTTTCTGGTCGCCCCCTCGACCTAAAAACTTTAGGAAGCATAATAGGTTCAAGATCTAAGCGGAAGATTAGAGAGCTTGCGAGAATGCTTATAAAAGAGTATCAGAAACGTAACTCCTCTCTTGAGGTTTTGGAGCTTGATGATCAAAGATTCGTTCTCCAGCTAAAGGCTGAATATGCCTCAAAAGTTAGGAGGCTTGCAGTTAAGCCTCTTCTCACAGACGGCCCGCTTAGAACTCTCGCATATATAGCCTATAGACAGCCCGTTCCACAGAAGCAAGTGATCTCCGCGCGTGGAACCCACGCCTATAAGCATATAAAGCAGCTTCTAGAGATGGGGCTTGTTAAGAGAAAGCGGTCTGGGAGAAACAAGATATTGAGGACAACCGAGTATTTCGCTGACTATTTTGGGCTGAGCCATAATCCTGCAGTGATGAAGAGGCAGATTGTTAGGATACTGAGCGGCATAGGAAATAAAAAAAGGAATGATAAAGCGGAGAAGAACAAATAGAACTCAAAAGATTCCGCTAAATTTATATTAATCGGAGACCTCTCAGATTCGAGGTGAAGGTTAAGGGATGCCTTGGCACAGCGATCTGCACAAGAGAAAGCCAACAGGCGGAAAGAGGCATATATATAGGAAGAAAAGAAGATTCGAGAGAGGTTCATTTCCAACCGAGACCACGATAGGCGAGTTCAGAACAAAACTTGATAGGAGAAGAGGCGGAAACGTTAAAGTTCGATTGCTGAGCACGAAGTGGGTGAACGTCTCAGATCCCGAAACCGGCGAGACTAAGAAGGTGGAGATCCTCAGAGTGATCAAAAACCCTGCTAACGTTGATTATGACAGAAGAAACGTGATAACTAAAGGAGCGATTTTAGAGACCTCCTTTGGAAGAGTCCGCGTAACCTCCAGACCTGGACAGTCAGGAGTCTTGAACGCTGTTCTAATATCTAAGCGTGAATAATCCCGCCCTTCTAATTGGCAGTTTTCGGGGGGATTAAATGCGGAATCGCGATGAAATAGCATTATGGCCTGTTTATTTCGACTCCACAAAGACTAGGGGAGAGGGACGAAGAGTTCCGAAGAAACTTGCTAGGTCTCATCCGAGCTTAGAGAAGATAGGAAAAGCGTTGAAGCGTCTTGGGGTGCCTTACAGGCTCGTTCCAGACGCCGCTTATCCGAGAATTCACTGGAAGAAAAGCGGAGTAGTACTTGCTAAAAAGACTAAACCAAAGAATAAGATCTTGAAAGAAGTCGCGTTGATGCTTGAGGACGGAAAATCCAGATCATAATGAGAAAAACTTTAAATATCATGTTTATTTCATTTTTATGTCTCGGTTTCTGGAGGCAATTTGCCATTTTGAGGAAGATAGGACGCGTCATGCATATAAGTCCCCGCGAAAAAGCAGTAATAAAGACGACGAGGCGGCCTCTTAAAATCGGCGAGAAAGTTTTTGACAGAAACGAGAGAGTTATTGGAAGGGTCTCAGACGTTTTTGGACCCGTAAAGGCACCTTATATTGAGGTTAATATTGAGAGTGGAGATGCCTCTAGTTATGTTGGTAAGATTCTGTATTATTCGTTCTCAAAACAAAGAAAGAGGAGTAAAAGAAGAAGATGAAGAGAAAACGTGAGAATCCGCCTTCATCCATTCTTAATATACGGCAGTGTCCGGAATGTGGAAGCACCAGGCTTATGAGAGATTACGACTCCGCTGAGATCGTATGCATGGAATGCGGCTATGTCATCGAGATGGGAATAGCTGATCGTGGTCCGGAGTGGAGGGCGTTCGATAATGAGCAGAAAGAGAAAAGAGCCCGAACCGGCGCTCCAGTAACATATACGATCCATGACAAGGGACTCTCAACAATGATAGATTGGCATGATCGGGATGTGTATGGAAAGAAGTTTTCAAGCGGAAAGAAGGCTCAAATTTATCGTCTTAGGAGATGGCAGAGACGTATTCGGGTCTCAGACGCCATGGAACGAAATCTCGCATTCGCCCTTTCGGAAATAACGAAGATAGCGAGTAACCTGTCATTGCCCCGAAACATTCTTGAAACAGCTTCTGTAATCTACAGGAAAGCCGTGAAGGAACGTCTTATCCGCGGTAGATCAATTCAGAGCATAAGTGCAGCCTCGGTTTATATCGCGTGTAGGCAATGCAGACTCTCCCGTACCTTAGATGAGATAGCGAGGGCTTCAAATCTGAGTAAAAGGGAGATAGGCCGGAGCTACCGTTTCTTGGTGAAGGAACTCGGCTTTTTCATACCCCCCGTAAAGGCGAGCCATTATATCTCCAAATTCTCAAATCAGCTCACAATGCAAGGTAGAGTTGAAGAGATAGCGAATGAGATTTTGCTAGTAGCCAAGCGTCTTAGATTAACATCTGGCAGGGGTCCAACAGGAATAGCGGCTGCGGCGAGCTATATAGCCTCGGTTCTGGTTGGTGAAAGAAGGACGCAGCGGGAGATAGCTGAGATAGCAAAGGTCACTGAGGTGACGATAAGAAATAGGTATAAAGAACTGGTTGACCGTCTTCTATTCGTGATGAGTCTCTAACTACTAATGATAGATATCCACAAAAGATGAAGATTTGTAAAAGTTAAACCTTTAGCGATCTTCGCTAAGCTTATCTTTAAGTATTTAGTGCCACGGCTTAGAAGTATTTTTGCAGCATTTACTATCTCTTCACTCCTCCATAATCTTCCCCATTATACTCCGGGATTTGTAGATCCCAATTAATGCGTCAAGATCTGGGGACAAATTTCATGTAAGGATCTCTCTCAATAATATTCTTCAACTGGCTGATATTAAGCCCTTTAATTATGTCTCCATAGATCTCGCATCTCTCAACTATATGCTCCTCATCTGTTCCCTTCACAATTATCTCTGCCTCATCTCCAGAAGGAAGAGAAACGAAGATGTGAAGTGAAGATCGTTTATTTCCATTCTTATGTACTTGAACCTCCTTGACCTCGGAGATTGTGAGATGCTTCTTTCGCAGCTTTTGTAAAACTTTTTCAGGATTTGCGGAGTATGCGATGATGTCGATATCGCTGTTTTTGTGAGCTGTGCCTCTCCAGACGCTTCCTATAAGCCTTGGTTTGAAAGCCTTAAGGCACCACATAATCTCTAAGGCTTCTTTACGCATCCTAACTAGCCGCTTAAGTCTTTCTCTCCCCTCAAGATCCGTTGCGATTGCATCGAGCTCTTCAGCTACCTCTCTATTCGAGGGTAAAATCCTTACCCCAAGAGTCTCCGCCGCTCTGATCTTCGCCTGCTTATATTCTTTCTCCTGAGATGTATAAATAAGAAATGCAGCTTCCCGAGCAACCATTCTCCTTAAAGTCTGATGGTCATTCGATGGTCTCAAACGCCCCATTTTATTCCCAAATGCAAGTCATACTTCAATTTTAAGTTTCTTTCTCAACCGTTTCTACTTGCTCCTCAGCCTTAAGGGGAGGCTTAGAAAGTAACCTAGACTTCCTTATCCCAACGTGACGTAAAGGCAAGATCTTCTTAGCCTCATTATATATGTCTGACGCTATCTTCCCAAGCACAGCCTCTTGTACAAATTGATCGAATGAGAGAGAAGATGCCTTCTCTTCAATAACCTTTTTCATAATAGTGCGGATTGCTTTCTCCTGCGAGGTTTTTATTCTCACGAGGGTGAATGCAACCGCCGAGACCCTGAGCGTATATCCATCCTTCGTCATAACATCCACTATACAGTCTACTCTTGTCGTCCTCCGCCTAACAAGACTTCTAAGATAATCTCTTGAATATTCATGTCCCTTAAATATTGTTAGGGCTCTTCTCCCCTGAACATCGCAGATCTGAAAGTATATCTTCAAATATTGATGAGCAAAATCCTCAGTTATATCATAGAGTGTGGACTCAACAGTTCTGCCAATAAGCTTCTCCGGCTCGTCAGCGACGATCGATCCAACTTCAACATTTCCGAAGCATTCAGGAGCTAGTACAGTGAACCATCTTTTGCTACGCCATTTATCCCTAACACGTCCTCTCCTCGACACTTTGTCTACCTCGCACGATTCAAATAATTGACAGACCACTAATATTAAAAGGTTTGGTGAAGGATTAGAGATGCTAAAAATTATTAGTAGATTTGCTGATTAATTCTCCTTGAGCGATCGGAGAATCAGAGGGATGATTGACATAAATATGGTTCGAAAGAATCCAGATCTGGTTAGAGAGAACCTTAAAAGGCGGAACAACCCTCAATATTTGGTTTTGCTTAACAAGTTCATAGAGGCAGACAATACTTGGAGGGCTCTGCAAACAGAGGTTAACAACTATAGGAGAAGAAGAAATGATTTAAGCCTCCAGATAGCTAAGAGGAAGAAGCAAGGCTTAGACATAATGGATCTCCTTAAGGAGGCTGAAGTTATACAGAGAAAGGTTCATCAGCTCAGCTTGAAGGTCGAGGAAGCTGGACGATGTGCCCGAGAGCTTCTTATGCGGATTCCAAATCTTCTACATGAATCTGTCCCATATGGTAAAGACGAGAATGACAATGTGGAGATAAGAAGGTGGGGGGTCCCTCCTAAGTTCGACTTTGAACCGAAGAATCATCTTGAGATAGTTTTGAATTTAGGACTTGTTGATGAGGAGAGAGCTAATAAGGTCGCTGGCACGGGCTTCTACTACTTGAAGGATGAGCTTGTACTACTTGACTTTGCTATTCAAAGATTCGCAATAAACTTTCTAATGGAGAAGGGCTATACTCTCATCGAGCCACCGTATATGATGCGTAGAAAACCATATGAAGGCGTAACGGACCTTTCAGACTTCGAAGATGTAATGTATAAGATTGAGGGAGAAGATCACTATTTAATTGCTACAAGTGAGCATCCTATAGCTGCGATGTTCATGAATGAGACTCTTCTGAAAAACGACCTTCCAATGAAGTTCGTTGGCATAAGCACAAACTTCAGAAAAGAGATAGGGGCCCATGGAAAATACACGAAGGGCTTCTTCCGTATGCATCAGTTTAACAAGATTGAACAGTTCGTTTTCTGTCTGCCCGAGCAATCTTGGGAGATACATGAGGAACTTCAACGAAACTGCGAGGAGCTCTATCAGAAACTTGGCTTACACTATCGAGTTGTTAATGTATGCACTGGAGATATAGGCACGGTTGCAGCGAAGAAGTACGATACAGAGGTATGGATGGCTGATGGAAAATTCCGTGAAGCTGGCTCAAACTCTAACTGTACAGATTACCAAGCTAGAAGACTTGGGATAAAATATCGGGAGGGAGTCGGAAAGCCGCCTAAAGGATACGTGCATACGCTGAACAGTACGGCGCTCGCAACCAGCCGAACAATGATAGCGATACTTGAACAGCACCAGCAGAAAGATGGCTCTGTGATAATTCCTGAGGTTCTAAGGCCTTATATGAACGGTATTAGCAAGTTATGTAAAAAAGAGTAGCTTTGGAGGCGTATCAAATGTGTCTCTAGACCTGATAGGAATGGGTGAGATTTTAATAGACTTTGTCGCCGCGGAGTATGGGTCATATATAGATGTGAAACTTTTCCAGAAATGTTTCGGAGGAGCGCCGATGAATACGATAGTCGGTGCAGCTAGGCTGGGCCTCCGGACAGGAGTAGTGACAGCTGTCGGCGAGGATCCATTTGGAATGTTTCTGATACGTGAATTAGAGGATAATGGAGTCGATACTTCTTATGTGAAGATTAAGAAGGGCATGCGGACGACGATAAGCTTTGTGGCCAATGAGCCCGAGACGGGCGAAAGAACATTTATCTTCTATAGGAAGCCTTGGGTCTCTGGAACGGCTGATAGTTCACTATCTATTGAGGACATTGACATGAATTATATCTCTAGGGCGAAGATACTGCATATCTCAGGGTTCTCGTTATCCCAGAATCCATCTGGAAGAGTGATTCTCGAAGCCGTTAAGCAAGCTAGGTCTTTGGGCATCCGCATATCGTTTGATCCAACTTTGAGACTTGATGTCTGGAGATCCGCTGAGACTATCAAGAGAGTTTATAGAAAAGCGCTGAGACTCTCAAACATAGCAACATTCTCCTTAGAAGAATCTGCCTTTATCTTCGGAACTGAGAACCCGGAGAAAGTTGCTGAGAAAGCCTTTAAATATGGAGTTGATATCGTTGGAGTGAAGATGGGATCTAAGGGAGCTTTCCTGCAGATGAAAACAGGAGAGAAAGAGCATCTTCCAGCCTTCAAAGTGAAAGCTATAGATACTACTGGTGCTGGAGATGGATGGAATGCAGGTCTTCTAACGGGGCTAGTGAGGGAGTGGGACCTGCATACATGCCTTTTAGTGGCGAATGCTGTTGGAGCCCTCGTCGTCACGAAACGTGGAGCTATAACGGCGTTGCCTTATAAACATGAGCTTGAGAAATTCTTAAAGACAAACAGTGTTGAAATTACGCTTTAGCCAGAATAATCAAAGATGTGAAAGATTATTCGAAGAAGACTTTCGCTTCCTCATAGAGTTTTTTGTCTACGGTCTTAGTTTTTCTAGTTACCTCTGAAAGTGGCACATTAACGATCTCTGTGCCCTTCAAAGCAACCATATACCCATATTTTCTTTCCTTAACGAGATCAACAGCCGCTAGGCCTAGCCTCGTTGAGATGAATCGGTCGCGAACAGTCGGCGATCCGCCTCTTACCGCATGAGCTGGCGCACAGGCTCTAGTCTCAGCTCCCGTAGCCTTACTTATCTCCTTAGCTAGGAACTCACCTATTCCCCCCAGATGGACGTGGCCGAACTGATCAATCGTAGCGTCCTTCGTTATGGGTCCCTTATAATCTTTTATTAAGGCTCCCTCTGCGACGACTATGATTATTGGCCCCTTTCCTTCCCTTTCAATCTTCTTCTTAACGAATTCTGTTACTTCCTTTATGCTGAATGGTTCCTCAGGTATCAGTATGAGGTCCGCTCCAGCGGCAAGTCCAGAGTATAATGCAATCCATCCTGCATGTCTCCCCATTATTTCGACTACGAACACCCTGTCATGAGATTCAGCCGTATCCTTCAAGTTCTCTATAAGCCTCATAGACGTGTTCGCAGCTGTGTCGAATCCTATCGTGAACTCGGTTCTAGGAACATCATAATCTATAGTCTTCGGGATTCCAACCACATTTAGTCCAGCTTCGCTCAGCGCAGCCGCCACGCTTAACGTATCGTCTCCTCCGATAGCTATAAGCGCATCTAATCCGAGCTTCTTAAAGTTTTCACAAGTTCTCTTTATGCCGTCCTCGAGCTTCATAGGATTTGTTCTGGAGGTCTTCAGTATTGTTCCGCCTCGACGTATTACGTCTTTTATATCCTTGTATTTGAGATTCGTCGTGTCTAGGTTTAGAAGACCAGCCCAGCCGTGGCAGATTCCAATTACCTCGTATCCATATTTCTCAGATTTCTTCACTATAGCTCTTATCGCTGCGTTTAGTCCGGGAGCGTCTCCCCCTCCTGTAAGAACTCCAATTCTCAAGGATTCATCACTCCTTTTAAACCGTTAAAAAGAATAGTATTTCTCAAAAAAAGGCTTTCGTTTCCAAATTATATTTTGAAGATGTTTTTTGGATTTTTAACGTTCTCTTCCCCTTGATTTTCTGCTTCGCTCTATGCTGGCTTTAATTAAGCCTTTAAAGAGAGGGTTAGGCTTAAGAGCTCTTGATGTGAACTCTGGATGGAACTGGCTTCCGATAAAGAATGGATGGCTTGGAAGCTCCCCTATCTGCATTATCTTTCTATCCGGGGTCATACCGGAGAATACGAAGCCATATGACTCGAGAAGCCGCACATACTTCGGGTTAATCTCATATCTATGCCTAAATCTCTCAATCACTTCTGTCTTCTTATAGAGGCGATGAGCTAGAGTTCCAGGCTTGATCTTTACTAGCTGTCCTCCAAGACGCATGGTTGCTCCATATCTTGATTTCTTAAGCACTTCTTTTTGCTCGGGTAAAAGATCAATTACTGGGTGCGGCGTATCAGGATTGAATTCAGAAGAGTTTGCATCCTTTAAGCCGCAGACATCCCTTGCGAATTCTATAACTGCGAGCTGCAAACCAAGACATAAGCCAAGGAATGGTATCTTCTTCTCTCTAACGTATCTTACTACCGCTATTTTGCCTTCAATGCCCGTTTTTCCAAATCCACCCGGAACTATTATTCCATCCATTCCATCTAATATGGAAAGGTTTTCCTCTTCTTTCTCGAAATCTTTAGAATCTATCCATTCAATAATTGGTTTCCTATTACTACTCCAAGCCGCATGTTTTATTGCTTCTATAACGGATATATAGGAGTCTGGAAGCTTAAATTTCCCTATATCGAAATATTTTCCCACAATTCCGATCTTAACGGTCTCCTTTATATTCTCAACCTTCTCGATAAATTTCTTCCACCCCTCATTTCTGGGCTTTATGGGCGGTAATCCGAATTTTGAAAGAATCTTGTCTCCGAATTTTTCTTCTTCAAAAATCAACGGTAACTTGTAGATATTTTCAATATCTGGATCTGATATAACATCTTCCTCCTTTACGTTACAGAATAGAGCGATCTTCTTCTTCCTTACATCGTCTAGAGGCGTATTTGCCCTTCCAATTATGAAGTCCGGTTGAATTCCGAAGCGTCCAAGTTCACGGACGGAATGTTGAACAGCCTTAGTCTTCATCTCTCCCAGACTCTTAGGTATAGGCAGATAAGCTACGTGAACATATAGTACTTCCTCCTTCTCAAGTCTCATCTGCCGAGCTGCCTCAAGAAAAAGCACATTCTCATAGTCTCCAACTGTTCCTCCGATCTCAACTAGGACAAAATCTGCCTTTGACTCCTTAGCGATCTTTCTTATTCTTCTCTTAATTTCATCGGTCACATGCGGTATCGGCTGGACAGTCTGCCCTAAGTATTTTCCCTCTCTTTCCTTCCTGATAACCTCATAAAACACTTGACCAGTTGTGATGTTATGGCTCTTAGGTATATTGATGTCTAGAAATCGCTCGTAATGTCCAAGATCCTGATCGATCTCGCCTCCATCCTCAGTAACCCAAACCTCACCGTGCTCCGTAGGTCTAAGCGTTCCAGCGTCATAATTTATGTATGGATCTATCTTGCATGCTGTTACCTTAAAGCCTCGAAACTGAAGCATCTTGCCTATTGAGGATGTGACTATCCCCTTACCTAAACCCGAAATAACTCCACCCGTTACGAAGATGTATCTAGTATGCATAACATATATTTTCTCATATGAAAATAAAAAAACTCCTATTCGGTAGCATCACAAGCAACAGAATAAATTAAATATTCATCATCATTAATATTTCATGTTTATGATATATTAATGGTTATTGCGGATGATGAATGATGAGTAAAAGAAAGAGGCGGAGAGAACGAAGGGCTCCCATGCCCGCGACTGGAGCTGGACTACTCAGGTTCTTTGAGGAGGATACTCCCGGGATAAGAATCCGTCCAGAAATGGTACTAATTCTATCAGTAGTCTTGATAATCATCTGTATAGTGATCTCTAGATGGAGAATATGAAAAGATTAAAATCTTGTCTTCACTAAAAAATTAAATAAAAATGATTATTATTCAAGGTCACCTTGAGGCAACGTCAAGTATAATTCAGCCTTCGAGAATCTTTTCTAATTCTTCCTTTAACTTCTTGACATGTTGTAACGTTCTCCCCACGATACCGAAGCTTCTATAAGGTGCGGCTCGAGATTCGATGTCTGAGAGCTTCTTCAGGACATCTGCGATTTTCTCTTTATCCATTCTATTCAGAGACTCTCGAAGATCTGATAAGATTTTCAGGGCTTCCTCAACCTCATAGGCTTGATATTGGTAAGGTCTAATCAGCTCTTCTATGCGAGAAATCTCTTCTAGAGCTATATCCACGCTCAAATTGTACACCAAATCTTCCTCTGATTCGTAGAAATATAAATGTTGTGAGAGGATCCTCGAAGCCTTTTTAAATCTATAAGAGACTGCTGTGCTTATTATTGATTCATCCTCTTTTCATTTTCTCTGATTATTCTCAGCAAGTCTCTCAGGTTTCGAATCACAGTGAATTCTCTCCTGCCTTGTATGCTTCTTCCGATTCTGTCTACTAGAACAGCGTTACATCCAACTTTAAGCGCAGAATAAACATCGTTAAGTCGATCTCCGATGACTAAAAAGTCTCTTGGACCTAGTGATGTTGATGAGATCACTAGGCTTATCTGACCTACGCGTGTCGGAGCGTCATCTCTTGTAGCCATTACTATCTTCTCCACACCTATCTTCTCGAGGATTTTTCTCGCAACTTTCTTGCTTTGAAACGTAGTGAACCCTACAAAATATTTTGTCGATAATTCTTTCAAGAGTCTCGGCGAGTCATCTAGAATTTCCATTTTATCGAGGGAATTCATTTCAAACTCTTCAACTTTGCGAGAGATAACCTCGTAGTTTTTTGTTCCCCAAATCTCTTTATATAATCCTATGAGTGACTTTATCTTCACTCCAAGTATTTGCTCAATAGTATTCAGTACTCTACGCCAATCTACGGGTAGGCGGACTAGGGTTCCATCTAAGTCGAAGATTATTCCCTTAACTCTTGTCATGTAATCACCTAGCTCTTTTCCATAGAAGTTCTTCCGAGAATATAAATCTCTATTACTAGCTGATGTCATTAGATTAGAAGTTTTAAGGATGAAAATATATGAAGGTTTAGGGTCATTTATTGTTCGGGGTTTAGGTGTTGAGGCGGATACTAGTTACCGGAGCTGGAGGAATAGGCGGAGTAAACTTTGTTAGAGCAATAAGGTCCATGAACGATTTTTTTATAGTGGGAATAGACCACTTTCCCTACCATATTAAGTTTAACGAGCTTGATAAGGAGTACATTAGCCCCAGACATAACTCAGCTGAGTTCATTCCCCTCATAAAAAAGATAATTAAGGATGATCGGATAGAATTCCTCCATCCGCAACCTGAAGTTGAGGCTGAAGTAATAGCAAATAGGAGAGGAGAAATAGAGGCTAAGACGTATCTGCCATTATCGAGCATCTTCAACATATGCAGAGACAAATATGAAACGGCAGTTAGGCTTCACCCATTAGGGCTCGCTCCGAAGACTAGACTCTATACCGGTATCTCTCTCGAGGAAGCTTTTGGCGATCTTGGAAGTCCTCTATGGATTAGAGCCAGAAAGGGAGCTGGCGGAAGGCTAAGTCTACCATGTAATAGTCCAGAAGAAGCTGAGACATGGATAAAACTTTGGACTATGATGGGGAAGGCTAAGATGGAAGATTTCATCCTGCAAGAGTATCTCCCCGGAAATGATTACGCATGGGACAGTCTATGGTATAGGGGTGAGCTAGTTACTAGCTATGCTAGAATGAGACTTGAGTATCTTTTCCCGCACCTTTCACCCTCGCGTATAACTGGAACCCCGACTGTTGCAAAGATAATTCACGATGAAAGATTGAATGAGATATCGGTGAAGGCAGTTAAAGCTATTGATCCTGAGCCTCATGGATTCTACTGTCTAGATCTAAGAGAGGGCAGAGATGATAAACCTTATGTTACCGAGATAAACGTTAAGGCTCATACAACTCTTGCGCTTTGGAGCTACGTAGCAACCAAGCATATGGGGCTTGAATGGTGGAGTAACATGTCTTATCTATATGTAAGAATAGGCCTCGGCTTCAAAGAATTTGAGAATATTCCTAAATATGATATCTATCCGGAAGGCGTCACCCTACTTAGACATATTGATGTTGGAGTGAAAATATTATATCCGAATGGTGAGATCGAAAGAGTAGCGTTATAGTGGCATGTTGAATGGACATTAAGATTCCGAGGGCTCCTTAGCGAGGGAGGTTAACCCCTCCTCTAGAGATATCTTCGCTTTGAATCCAAGCATTTTCTCAGCTTTTGTTGTATCCGCTAATGTGTGATAAACGTAATTCTTTATAGGGTTAGGCTTGTATATGGGCTTTATTTTTTTCTCTAAGATTTTGTTAATTAGCTCGACAACTTCGTTGAAGCTATGCGCGACGCCTGTTCCAACATTAAATATTTCGCACTCGAAGTCTTTCTTCCACGCCAATGTTAAGGCATCTACAACATCATATACATGTGTGAAGTCCCTTGTCTGCGTACCATCCCCAAATATAATCGGCGATTCGTCTTTCTGCATAGCCCAGAGGAACTGGGAGACTATGTTTGCATATCTGCCTTTATACGTCTCTCTTGGACCGTATATACTGAAGAATCTCAGCCCTACACTCTTAACCCCGTAGAGAATGTTATAGAGCTTCGCGAGTCTTTCAATGGCATATCGGCACTCCGTGTAGAAATCCGTAACATAGACCGGCATGTCTTCCCTATATGGAATCTTATTGCCATTATAGATGCTACTGCTGCTTGCATAGACGACTTTACATTCAGTCTTCTTCGCATACTTGAATATTTCAATCGCATCATTGATCGCTTCTCCTACAAGCCTCGGGTTTTCTTTATACATTGGGCTTGAGGATGGGATTCCCAGATGGAAAACGACATCCGCATTGGGAACAAGATTGCTGATCTTGCTATAGGGCTCATTGAAGAATTCAACATTTAAACCCTTAAGATTCTCAAGTCTTCCCGTATGCAGATTATCAAAGATGACAACTGAACATCCATCCTTAACCAATCTCTCAACAAGGTTGCTTCCTATAAATCCACATCCACCTGTAACGATGATTTTCAACGCTTACACCTCACATACTGGATATGCTTAAACTCCCTAAAAACTAGTTATGTAAAAAATTAACGTAAACCGTCAATATTTATTTCTTCGTATTTAATAGACCGAACTAATCATGCGGAATTATATGAAAAGGCTTCTGCTACGGTTTTTCACCTTATTTGTCGCAAAGAGATTATATAGTGTCGCTATGAAGCATTAAGAAACCAGCAGTAGTTGCTGTGGTCTAAGGCTGGATTGCAGCTGAAATCTAAGTTGGAACGCATTTTTCTCTTGATTATTACGAATCCCTAGATTCCTTGGTTAAGCTGAAATTCGACATGTCTACTTTTAAGCGCTATGCATCCTATAAGTCTATCATTTCATCCCTGAGATTCCGGAGCTAGCGACGATCTCTAGGTCTATGTCAGCCCTAAGTTCAAGCGTGGATGAATTAAAGAGTAACGTAGAATCCGCCAAGGCAGGTGTAGCTGGAATATCAGGGACGGTCGCCGCCTTAACGATGGGCATAGTTATTGAAGCCATAGCTATAATTATACTTGCAGTAGCTCTATTATGTAAGAGATCCTAAAAAACAGCTCAATTTCCTCTTTTTTGGGCATATGAATTTATGAGCGAGCCTATATAGTTTTCTATGGCTAAAAATTCTCAATCGGGTCTTTTTCAACGATCAAGCAGAGAGTTTTCATTAGTCTACAAACTATTCGAGATGCATATACCCATCTTGTTTAGAAAGATAGGTGATGATAAGATGAGTAATCCAGTAGTGGGCAAAATGATGCTTAATCTTCGCCAGAAGGAGACGTGGTGAAACACTAATTAAAAAGTAGTTATTGCCTTACAATAGCCACATTTTTTCATTATAGAGATGGCGGGCCCGGAGGGAATTGAACCCTCGACCTTCCCGAGACCAAGGTTTTCCTCTGGTCCTTACGGGTTTCTCCATATTTAGGCTTAAGAGCTTCAGCCTTGCTAAAGGCAAGTCCGCCGCTCTGCCTTGCTAAGCTACGGGCCCGATTTTTTCGCTGAATAGGTTACTTACAAAATTCTCTAATAACTTTTTCTTTTAAAGAGTACAAATATAAGTGTTAATCTTTCTTAATCGTGGGGTTGAGAGATTTGGGGGAGCTCGTTTTCATAGGGCTAGGTCTCCGTGATGAAAAGGATATCTCCATTCGAGGAGTTGAGGAAGCTGAGAAAGCAGATTTCATCTTCGCCGAGCTATATACAAGCTTATTAGTGGGTTTTTCTCCGAGTAAGCTTGAAAAGATTATCGGTAAGGAGATTACTTTCCTAAGTAGACATGATCTAGAGGATGATAATGGAGAGGTAATACTTAGAAAGGCTGAAAAAGGAAGAGTAGCCTTTCTTGTTCCGGGGGATCCCTTGATAGCAACTACGCATGTAGCGCTTAGAATCGGAGCGGAGAAACGCGGCATAAAGACGAAGGTTATACATTCCGCCTCGATCATTTCAGCCGCGATGGGATTGTCCGGTCTGCAAAATTACAAGTTTGGGAGAAGCGTAACTATTCCGTTTCCAAGAGGGGAAATAATCTCAAGAACTCCATATGACGTTATTGCTGAGAATAAGGCGAGAAACCTGCATACGTTATGCTTCCTCGATATAGATGCGGAGAGAAAAAGATATATGAAGATAAATGATGCTTTAAGGATTCTTTTATCACTTGAGAACAAGATTAGAAAGGAAATCATTTCTGATAGGAGCCTCGCCGTGGGAATTTCAAGGGCTGGGGGTGAAGATGTCATTGTTAAGGCAGGAGCGATAAAGGATTTGTTAATCTTCAACTTCGGAGATCCCCCTCACACACTGATCATCCCTTCTGAGAAGCTCCACTTTGTAGAGGCTGAGGCTTTACGTGTTCTCGCAGATGCTCCAGAATGGGTTGGGAAGATGATAAAATGAAGATGGAATCGCTCATTGAGAAATACGTACAGAAGACTGAAGCGGTCTTAAAGAAGATAGAGTTAGCTGAAAAACCAGTTTTCGACTCTTCAAAGATAGATGAAGTTGTGAATGAAGCGAAGAGATATCTGGAGGATGCAAAATACTATTTAAGTAAGAGAAGGCTTGAGACAAGTCTAGCCTCCGTAGCTTACTCTGAGGGCTTGCTTGACGCATTAAGGATGCTTGACCTCGTTAAATTTGAATGGTAGGCGAGAATCTGGATGAAGAATGAAAAGCGCAGAATAGTCTTGGCCTCCGGGGTCTTCGATCTTCTTCACTACGGACACGTCTATTACTTGACGAATGCTAAGAAGGCTGGTGGAGAGAATGCCAAGCTCGTCGTTGTAGTAGCTAGAGATAAAACGGTTGAGAGGCTGAAGGGTAGCAGGCCGGTGATACCTGAAGATCAACGTAGAGCTCTCGTCGAATCCTTAAAGGTTGTAGATGAAGCGATTCTCGGCTGCGAAGACATGAATATGGCTAAAATCATAGAGAGGGTGAAACCGGATGTCATAGCCTTAGGTTATGATGAAGAATGGATTGAAAGAGATCTGAAGAAGCTCATCTCGAAGAGGGGGCTTAAGATAAAGATTACTAGAATGGGAAAGTTTGAAGAGAAAGGTATAATGAGTTCTTCAAAAATAAAAGAGAAGATAATTAAGAATTATCGCTACGACGCAGTTTAGCGAGTTAAGCATACTAAATAAAGTTTGTGATAACCTTTTCGATGAAGAGATTAATTCCATTGGTCCCCGGAAAATCTAGAAACCTAAGTATGAAATATTCTACCCAGCATCCACATATTTCAATTCTATCAGTAACTCTCTCAGGGTCTCCTATTATGTAGTTCTCTATCTTCCTCCCGTTTATAAATGGGTTTTTCTGCCGCTATTCTCTGAGTTTTCCCTGAGTCTCCGCTATTGCAACAATACTCCCCTATAGTCTTCTTTATCTCTTCAGGGTCTCTCCCTACTCTTTTACAGTGCTTCTCCAAAACTTCCAGTTTATGTCTAAATGTTTCTACTGATGCATTTGGTATATTCCACCAGTCGGCATGCTTAGCGACTACTCTTAGAGTTAATCTCTCCCATCCGCATATCATTATGGGCGGTATAGGCTCTGACTTGGGGGGAGCATCGCCTCCTCAATCCTATAATATCTCCCCCTAAACGTCGCTCTAGTCTCAGTCCACATCCTCCGAATTATCTGAACTCCCTCCTCCAATCGCCTAATCCTAAACTTAGCTGGAGGAAATTCGTATCCATAAGCTAAAAATTCATCTTCTTTCCATCCTATGCCTATCCCTAGAATGAATCGTCTCCCTGTTAGAAGTTGAAGAGTCGCACTCATCTTGGCGAGCGGAGCGGGATTTCTATACAGAATACAAAGAACGATGTTTCCAAACTTTAGCTCTTTGAACACTCCGAAGAGATAGCTTATAGCCGTGAATCCTTCTATAGTCGGTGTAGTCTCAGGCACAAAAGTGGCTCATGGATGGAAGTGATCGCAGATCCAAGCTGAGGGAAAGGATTTTTCAGCTTCATTGATGAGACGGATGATCTGACTTCTGAAGACTTCGCCGCTGCTTCTTGACTAATCATGATTAATTCTTCCATTTAAGTCTCTTTGAGCAAAATTTAATATATTAGATACGGAAGCATGCTAAGCTTTTCGTGAAAGAATTGTACATAATTATATAGCTTGGGAATAATTCTTCAAGTGATCAGATTTGTTAAAGATAGGATTCCACGTCTCGATCCTCGGTAGACTCGATGAAGCTGTGGACAGGGCAGTTGAAATTGGATGCAACACTTTTCAAATTTTCACGAGGAATCCTAGGTCTTGGAAGGCTGAAGATCTGAAACGCGATGAAGTTGAAGTTTTCATAGAGAAAGTTGAAAAGTTCAATATGCAACCAGTCTTCGCACATATGCCTTACTTAGTGAATCTCGCATCTCCGAGGTCGAATATTTATTTTCTTTCAATCAACACGCTCAAGATGGAGCTTAAAAGATGTAAGATCCTCAAGATTCCATACCTTGTGACGCATCTTGGAAGCCATCTTGGAGCTGGTAAAAGCAGGGGTTTCAAGAGGATAATTAGGGCTATTGACGAGGCTTATAGATCAGTAGGCGGAGGAGTTACTCTTCTTCTAGAGAATACGGCTGGTACAAGAAATAGCATGGGAAGCTCATTCGAGGATATAAAACATATCATTAATAATCTGAGATTTCCGCAATTCGTCGGAGTATGTTTTGACACTGCGCATGCCTATGCGGCTGGATATGATCTCAGAACGCAACGTGCAGTTCAAGAGGTGACTAAAAGATTTGATGAGGTTATAGGATTCGAAAAATTGCATCTCATCCATCTTAACGATTCTCGGGGAGGCTTAGGTTCGCATATTGATAGACATGAACATATAGGCTTAGGTAAGATAGGGGAGGAGGGATTTAAGGCGATTTTAAACAGTAAGCTCGGAAGTCTCCCTATGATCCTGGAGACGCCGATCGATGAGAGGAGAAGCGATGTTGAGAATCTTTTGAAGGTTTTAGAGCTCGCTGGATTAAGATAGTCTCAACAAAGCATATTGTGAGATAGATAGTCCTACTCCTTCGAAATGTCTCTCCTTTGACCATACCGCTTTGGACGACTCATATTTTTCCTCCATTTCTCCAGAAAAATATAGTCGACATCTATCTTTACCCCTTGAGTCTTCTCTACAAGCCCTATAAAATCGAGTATGTAGAAAATCACGTCGATCAGCTCTTCGCTTACAATATTCCAATCTTTTCCCTTCTTATAGGCATCAGCCGCTTCACCTAGCTCTACGAAGGCCCAAAGTAGCTTTTGAGAGAGAGCTGATTCATCGTTTGGAAAGCCCTTCTCAACTACAAGTTGTCTAACAAGCCTTTTAGCCTCATTAAATGTGCAAGCCTCCAAACTGAAGCCTCCTACAAAACCTATCCTGTTAAGTATCGCCTAGATAGCAGTTAAGTATTACTTTTAAAACTACCTTGCACATTAGTTATCTCTAGGTGTTAACAATTTGGTTCTTCCCGCTAAGATCTTCGAAATAAAAGAGAAGGCTGACATGGGATTCATGCTTCAAAAACTAAGGGATTTCCGTGAGGAGATGCCGTACAAAACTGAATCTGGAGAATCGATAAATCTAGTAACGGAAATTCTAGATCTAAAGTTTGAGGATGGAACGATTTCGGGTGTCTTTGCGAAAGACTTTGTCGGAACAAGATTCTATAAGCGAAGACTTGTCGAGACGCTTGTGACCGAGGAAGCTCCATTCTGGATCAGACCCTTCGAGGATAGAATCTTCCTTATAGTCCTCGCCCCCTCCACTGCGCGTGGGGTTAAGAGACTACTGACCGGAAACGTTGCAAACACGCTGAGTAGAATTCTTTTCATAAAGAGAGGGGCAATCGTGGAGACGAGGATACCGCATGAGACTCTAAGAGAGATGCATGAGTCTAATCCCCAAGCGACAAGGCTCATATGGTTCGACCAGGTTGATATACCGGGGGTTGAAAAACTCTGTCTCGCAGGATCAGACATCGCTGATACTGGACTTTATCAAGAGTATTTGAAGCATGGTAAGATATGGTATGTGGTCTTCGAGGTTCAAAAATATGGTCTAGTATTAGGGATAACGAGGAATAGCGTAGTAACGCTCTTCAGCAAAAGCACATTAGCCGATTTCGTAAAGTACATACAAGACGAAATATTGAAGATCATAGAGTAATCCTCAACTCTTCTCTCTTTTTGGCTCTTCCCTATCTATGTTCGCATCAGCTCGACCAGCTACATCTTGTCATGTATCGAAAATGTAGATTCCAAACGTCATATTGACCCATTATTTTTACAGTTTTTTGTCCAAGCTGAAACTATAGGTTTAAAATTGTATTAGTTGCCTTCAAAATTAGGTCTAAAAATGATGTGAGAAGCTGCTTACTCCTATTTTCTTCCTTTTTCGAGAGGAAGTGAAAAGTCTAGAAAATTAGATAAAATAACTTAAATTTTTGTATTATGTTTATTTTATTGCTTGGCTAATTCGTTATGATTAATTGTTGATAGACTAGCGTGAGGAGATGATCTTTGAAGTACGTTAGAAAGAGAAATGGAAGGTTAGAGGAATTCGATAAGAATAGAATCGTGAACGCTATATGGAAAGCTGCTAGGGCGGTTGGCGGGAGAGATAGGAAGCTAGCGGAGCGCCTAAGTGATCAAGTTGTTAAGATGCTTGAAGAAAGATTTGGGGAAGATGGTGTTCCAACAGTTGAGGAGATCCAAGATACTGTTGAGAAGGTTCTCATAGAGAATGGACATGCAAAGACGGCGAAAGCTTACATACTCTACCGAAAACAGCATCAAGACCTACGTGAACTAGCCGCTCTGTTAAGTTCCTCCGATCTTGTTGAGCAGTACTTGAATTTAGACGACTGGAGAGTTCGTGAAAACGCTAACATGAGCTATTCGCTTCAGGGATTGAACAATCACCTGTCTTCAACCGTTGTTGCCAAGTATTGGATAAGCCGGGTTTATCCGCCAAATATAGCTGATGCGCACTTCTCGGGGGATATGCATATCCATGATTTAGGTGTTTTAGGCCCATATTGTGTCGGATGGGATTTGAGGGAGCTTCTCATCTCCGGGTTTGGAGGAGTTCCCGGCAAGATTGAAAGTAAGCCTGCTAAGCATTTCAGAACAGCTCTCGGTCATGTTGTAAACTTCTTCTATACATTGCAGGGGGAGGCCGCGGGCGCACAAGCTTTCAGCAGCTTTGACACATATCTTGCACCATTTATACGTTATGATGGTTTAGGTGAAAAAGAAGTTAAACAGACACTACAAGAGTTCTTCTTCAACATTAATATACCTACACGTGTTGGTTTTCAGACACCGTTCACTAATGTAACTCTTGACTTAACTGTTCCAAGCTTCATGAAGGATGAACCCGTAATCATCGGCGGGAAGCCTACAAATGATACTTACGAGGAGATGCAGGACGAGATAGATCTATTTAATATGGCATTCATGGAGATTATGGCTGAGGGCGACGCGAAAGGAAGAGTCTTCACATTTCCAATACCTACATATAACATCACGAAGGGCTTCAAATGGGATTCGTCAGTTTCAGAAGAGATATTTGAGGTAACCGCGAAATATGGAACTCCATACTTCTCAAACTTCATTAACAGCGATATGAAGCCTGAAGATGTTAGAAGCATGTGTTGTAGACTGCGAATTGACAATAGAGAGCTTCGTAGGAGGGGTGGAGGATTCTTTGGCGCAAATCCATTAACGGGCTCTATAGGCGTTGTAACGATAAATCTTCCAAGGATCGGTTATCTCTCGAAGGATGAAGATGAATTCTTCGAGAAACTTGAGAGTCTCATGATATTGGCGAAGGATAGCTTAGAGATAAAGAGAAAGGTTGTTGAGAGATTCACGGAGAAAGGATTATACCCATACTCTAAGTACTACCTACGCTTTGTTAAGGAGGCTTATGGAAAATATTGGAAGAATCATTTCTCAACGATAGGCATAATTGGTATGAATGAAGCTTTACTCAATCTATTTGGAGTCAGCATCGCAGCGCCTGAAGGAACAAACTTCGCCATTAAAGTGCTTAAATTCATGCGTAAAAAGCTTATCGAGTTTCAAGAAGATACCGAAAATATATATAATCTTGAGGCAACTCCAGCGGAGGGAACATCATATAGACTCGCTAGGATGGATAAGCGTAAATACCCAGATATAATTGTGGCGAATGAAAAGTATCTCTCAAAAGGCGTCGAGCCATTCTATACTAATTCAACTCAGCTTCCAGTTGACTGTGATATGGATCTATTTGAGGCACTGGAGCATCAGGACAAGCTTCAGCCACTATACACAGGGGGAACGGTATTTCATATATTCTTGGGAGAGCGGCTGTACTCTTGGGAGGCCGCAGCTAACCTCGTCAGGAAAGTTGCCTACAACTTCCATCTCCCATACTTATCTGTAACTCCAACATTTAGCATATGTCCATCTCATGGATACATTTCTGGAGAGCATAAGGCTTGTCCATACTGTGGAGCTAAATGCGAAGTTTATTCAAGAATAGTTGGCTACTTCAGACCTGTTGATCAATGGAATGATGGTAAACAAGCTGAATTCAGTATAAGAAGAACCTTTGACAAGTCTGTTCTCGTTAAGGTTCCAGCGTAGATAAGGGTCAGAATGCATATGAAGTTCGGAGGGCTACAGAAGACAAGCTTACTTGACTTTCCCGGCAGAGTATGTAGCATCTTATTTACTGTAGGATGTAATTTACGTTGTCCTTTCTGTCATAACTGGCGACTCGTTCTCAATCCTAAGCCCCCTTTCCTCTCTGAGGAAGATGCGTTAAAGATTCTGCTCTCCAGAAAGAAGTATGTGGATGCAGTTGAGATAACAGGTGGAGAACCAACGATGAACAGGGATCTTCCAAGATTCGTGAAGGGTCTTAAGGAGCACGGCTTTCAAGTTAAGTTAGATACGAACGGTTTTTACCCAGAGGTCCTAAAGGAGTGCTTGCCGTACCTCGACTACGTAGCAATGGACGTGAAGACTTCGCTTGAAAAGTATAGATTGCTCGGCGCGAAAAGCACAGATAAGATGCTTGAGAGCATAGAGATCATAAAGGAGGGAGATGTCGACTATGAGTTCAGAAATACCGTTGCCCCAAAAATAGTCGAGGAGGACGATATCCCGAAGATTGGAAGGCTGGTTAAGGGAGCTAAGAGATTCATCTTTCAGCAGTTTCGTCCCGGAGACACGCTCGACAAAGTCTTTAGTGACATAGAGCCTTATCCGGAAAGTGTGATCTTGAGGTTCTCTAGGATTATGAAGAAATACGTGTCTGAGGTTGTTCTGAGAATCTAGTTCTGATTAAGGCTTGTTCTTATTCATTAAGAATTCATGGATCGCCCGAGCTACTCTCTTTCCCCCGCCCATAGCGGAGATTACAGTCGCGTTGCCCGTGACTATGTCTCCAGCTGCGAATACTCCCGGCTTACCTGTTTCTCCAGTTTCGGGATCTGCGACTATGGTTCCGTGAGGCGTAAGTTTCACGTCGTTTTCTCCGTATACGCATATTGGATTAGGCCTTTGCCCTATTGCTACGATGACAGTATCAGCGTCTATCGTGAATTCTGATCCTTTAATGGGTATTGGTCTCCTCCTCCCGGATTCATCCGGTTCTCCAAGCTCCATTCTTATACACTCCACCTTACACACGCTTCCTTTCTTATCTCCTATGAACCTAATGGGAGAAGCGAGAAATAGGAACTTCACACCTTCCTCCTTAGCGTTCATTACTTCCTCTTTTCTCGCTGGCATATACTCCTCGGTTCTACGATATACGACCGTGACGTCCCCGCCGAGTCTCAGCGCTGAGCGAGCTGAGTCCATCGCGACGTTTCCTCCACCTATGACCACAACTTTATCTCCAACCTTAACTGGAGTGTCATACTCTGGAAACTTGTAAGCCTTCATTAAGTTCACGCGTATGAGGAACTCGTTGGCCGAGTAGATTCCATTTAAGTCCTCGCCGGGTATTCCGAGAAACCTTGGGAGGCCTGCTCCAGAACCGATGAAAATAGCGTCATATCCTGAATTGAGGAGATCCTCTATCTTTATCATCTTCCCTATAATCACGTTCGTCTCTATCTTAACTCCTAAGCTCTTAACATAGTCTATTTCCTCTCTAACAATTCTCTTAGGCAGTCTGAATTCTGGAATTCCATACATCAGTACACCTCCGGATTCGTGAAGAGCCTCAAAGATGGTTACGGAGTGACCGAGCCTTGCGAGTTCAGCTGCAACTGTGAGGCCAGCTGGCCCAGAGCCTATAACCGCAACTTTCTTGCCCGTCGAAGGTGCAACTGATGTCTTCATTCTAATCTTCATCCTATTCTCTTGATCCGCGACGAATCGTTCAAGCCCGCCAATATTTACGGGCTCTCCTTTCACTCCGAGAACGCAGTGCCCCATGCATTGACTTTCTTGAGGGCAGACTCTACCGCAAATCGCTGGCAAGCTATTTTTCTCGAGGATAATCTCTAATGCCTCTTCAAACCGGCGTTCCCTTATCTTCCTTATGAAGACAGGTATATCCACATTTACGGGACATCCTTCAACGCATCTCGGAACTTTACATTGAAGGCAGCGGTTAGCCTCAGCGACCGCTTCCTCCTCGCTGTATCCAAGAGCTACTTCACTAAATGATCGTATTCTCTCCTTAATGCTTCTTTTCGGCATAGGTATCGGGGGTTTCAGCTTCATCTTGCTTCATCTCTCAAGTTAATAGGTTAAATTATAAAAATCTTTGAGCAAAATAAGTTTTAATATTAATGGCATTACGGGTATTCTCAGGGAAGTTCTTCAGGGAGCCCCGTCTCCTCCTTTTGTGACATGAAGTAGAATGCCTGCAACATGTTCTTGACTATGCTTATCAGAAATATGAGGAGAATAGCGCCTAAAACCTTCTGAAAATTAAAAGTTAAGACTATTGCTTTTCCGATGAGCATTCCCTCAGCAGCGGAAGGAATGGCGAGAGTTATTATTCCACAGTTAGTTGTCTGAACAAGCAGGGCTATCGATAATATCGCTCTGGTCACACCTAGTATGTAAGGAAATACTGTGCCTTTTAAGAGGCGAATAGCAACTTCAAAAGTCATGAACACCGCAAAGAATAAGGTTCCTCCATTTACTATAGACTCTGAAAGAATCTCCTTCATTATCTTACTGTCTAATCCGGGAACCACATATGGAAAATGTAGAAGTATCAACATCTCTCCTCCCATGATTAAACCCCAGACTAAAGCATTCAATATTCTTGAGGCTACTATCTTAGCCCATTCATCTGATGTTCTCTCATCATTCTTGCCCATACTCTATCCCCCCAAAATCTACTAGCTCATCGATCATTGGAAACCTAAATGAGACCTCCGCAAATCCCCTTCCAGTGAAGGCTTCAGGACTCGTTAATGACACAACCACATTAATGGGTTCCTCAAGTCTCTTTCTAGAGGGAAGATGAAGAAGCCCAATTCCTTCACCCACCCGTACAGCCTTCTCATTATAAATTGTTAAGTGTAATGGTCCTCCAATATCACTGACAAAGTGATTCTCAAGATTCATATATAAATCGAAGAAAAGATGCGTACCATTTGACCCTCGGAGGATGAGGCTTTTCAGATGCAGCCCATAGAATGGTGCTCTCCAAGGAATTGATATGTTAGCTATTAACGCTTGAAATTCCAGTGCATGTGCATATTTAAAACCGATAAGTATGGAGAACCTGATATTTGCATCATTAAATAGGTAAGATTTCATCTTAGAAATTATATCTGCAAAACTTAGGGATATCACATGTTTTTCATATTTGAATTCTCCCCTTCCTATATTTCTCATAAGAGTCGAATTTGTCGCTATTAATCTTCCATTCTCATCTCTTAGAGCTGTAGCTACTTTGAACTCGTCTATTTCATAGTATCCCGTGTTATTGATTAGTATCGGTAATGATAACCTCACGTTTCCATCCTTAAATTCTGATTCCAAACCGCCTATTTTTATTCCCGGGGCTAGAATGACCACTTGAAGGATTGAATAAAATAATGAAGCTAAAAAAATGAATAGAACAATTGTCAATATGGTTGCGGTCCATCCTAAAGCTCTTATGCTCTGCTGCACTTGATGCGCCCTTCCATCATGCTTCTAAACGTTTAGACGCTTGCTTCTTCACTGCTTTTTGTTTTTCAGAAGGTCTTTCCGTTTCTCCAGGTGCCGTAAGTATCTGCACTCCTCTTCTTGTGAGAATCGAGCCTACCCATCCCATTATGCCAAGATACAAGGTTCTCACAGCGTAAGAGATTAAAGGAGCTAAAGCCTCGCCGAAGAGCCTCATGAGATCCTTCGATGCGGCTATCTCTAAGACGCCCATCAGAAACTGGTAGGCGCAGATGAACGTGAAGATTAGCAAAGCAACTCCTATAAAGAGAACTGTTAACCCCGATATCCTAACCTCATTCATCTTAGTCTCCCAACTCTCCTCCCGATTATTCCCCGCTGGATAGTCTCATCCCGGCGAGCTTCTCCATAGCAACTATAGTTGCCTGCGTTCCTTTCTCCCCAAGTCCTTCAGCCTCCACTGCTCTAAGCATCTGCTGGACAAGAGCTGTGCCTGGCAATGGAAGCTTAAGTTCAGATGCGAATGACAGAACAAGCCTTAAATCTTTCAGTTGATGTCTAATCTTGAATCCTGGCTTGAAATCTCTTTCAATCATCTTTGGACCTAGATTCGAGAGCATCCATGAGCCAGCTGCTCCAGCAGTAACCACATCCAGTAGCTTTCTCAAGTCAAGTCCGGCTTTAGCTCCAAGGATTAACCCTTCACAGACTGCCTCTATATTTAATGCACATATTACTTGGTTGCAGAGTTTAGTTGTTTGACCCATCCCATTCTGCCCCATATACGTAATTCTCGTCCCAAGCACCTTAAGTATCGGCAGGCACTCCTCAAACGTCTCTTTAGGGCCTCCAACCATTATTGAGAGGGTTCCCTTTATTGCACCTATCTCCCCTCCACTTACGGGGGCGTCAAGCATCTTAACTCCCTTCTCCGCCAGTCTCTCCGCTACCTTCCTCGCAACAATAGGCGAGATCGTACTCATGTCTATAACTATTAGCCCGGGATGAACCCCATGAATAACTCCGTTAGGACTCAACACGACCTCCTCAACATCAAGTGAGTCTGTTACCATTGTTATTACAACATCAGATTTCTCAGCGACCTCTATGGGAGAATTCGCTCCCTCAGCTCCAGCATCTAAGAGAGGCTTCATCTTAGACCTAGTTCTGTTCCAAACGATCATTGAATAACCAGCTTTCAGAAGATTCAGTGCCATCGGCCTACCCATGACTCCTAATCCAATGAAACCTATCTTCTTTCTTTCCTCAACCAACAATATCACCTCTAATGGCGTAGAAACAAAATAAATTAGGATCTTTAAGAATAAAAGCCCTTTCATGTACAGGCTGAGAAAAGCAAAATGCTTAAGAGCATCAATGAGACAAAAGCTAAAATAGTACTGGGCGGGTAGATCAGCCTGGAATGATCGCGGCGTTGGCATCGCCGAGGTCGAGGGTTCAAATCCCTCCCCGTCCACCAAAATTCGTAATGTTTTAGGTTTATTTTCAGCTCCTTTTTGCCAAAAGATTGCCTAAATTTGATTTTTGTCTTCCATCTACGTTCTTATTTCACTTCAAGGTTTGCATTTCTCGCTTTCTATTTTTATTGGTGGATAGAGCTGAAGTTGCGTAAAAATCTATTCCAAAGGTATTTGATTAAATATATCCTAAAGAAAATGCTGCAGTTTCCTTTTCGTAAAATCTTATGTGTTTAGGCTGTTTTTAGTGAGTTGTTCTGTGTGTTAATGAGAATAAAGATGATGGGCGATTTTCTGAATAAGGAGATTGAGTTGGAATTAAATTATTCTAGATAGATTCCCGGTCTTTGGGGTTTAGCTCTTTTAGCTCGGTTCTTTGGGTCATATCTTTTCTCATCGTTTACTCGGTAAATGTTTACTTCGGAGAAGCCGAGCTCTTTCTCTAGAAAATCTTTAGCTGAAGTGAAATGATTGAATTCTTTTTCGGTAACGGCGTAAATGTATAATCTTTCTCTGCGTCCGGTCAATTCGGATATGTGTTTTATATCCTCGATCGTCTTTTTCAAGGTCTCTTCAAGCTCAATCACCTTTGTATCAATGCCTCCCTCAACTTTAGGCCAATCCGATATAGAGATGAATGATCTTTCAC
>Ga0180300_10000074_pt1 | contig 35007 bp, 30 predicted proteins | sample GuaBasSediGuay15_FD_121798 | JGI IMG/M metagenome (GOLD analysis project Ga0180300, IMG submission 121798) | Subseafloor sediment microbial communities from Guaymas Basin, Gulf of California, Mexico - Guay15, Core 4569-2, 21-24 cm | ecosystem: Environmental > Aquatic > Marine > Hydrothermal...
CATCCTGCCTTTAAATATCTACTTACTCATCTTAAAGAGACAACCCCATTTTATAAACTGCCTTATTCTTTAAGGCCCATAGCTAAAACTGCCGATAGATTAGAAAGATTATTTCGAGAGATAAGAAGAAGAGTCAAGGTGTTTTTCCAGATTCCCTAACTCCTTAAGCTGTCAGACAAGGCTTAGGCATTAATAACAGAAGGGTTAATCCCTAAATACAGGGGGTTAGCTTTAATAGAAAAGTATAACGATAAAATAAAAAGTCCACAATTTTCTTGACACTATGCCAGGAAAATAGACCTTGCCTGAATCTGAAGAAGTATGGTAAAATTAAGAGGTAACCTTTATATAAAGAAAGGAGGGAGGATGAGGAAGAGTTTTACTCTTATGGAGACGATAATGGTTGTGGTTGTAATAGGGATTCTTTCTACTTTAGGTATTGCCACTTACCGGCAGCTTTTAGATAATGCCCGCCAGAAAGTCTGTGAGACTAACCTTAAGACCTTAGAGACAGCAGTAGAGATGTATGCCTTAGAAAACGATGCCTTACCGGCTAGCTTAGGAGATTTAAAGCCTTCTCAGGTTAAGAAAGCTTATGCCAAAGTAATGAGAAAGGAAGGTTGGTTTACTAAATTTGCTTATTTCTTTGTGAAGTTAAATACTCCCCGGGAAGTTTATGCTCAATTCTTAACTTATGATAATTTAGATAAATATGGAGCAGCTTCTCAAGTTTTTCATTGCCCGGCTGATACTAATGGAGGGGTTTCTTACGGGATAAATGCCCAATTGGCTGGAAAGAGATGGAGAGATATATCTGAGAATACATGGATAGTAGCTGATTGCGATAATTATACCTTCAGCTCATCTGGAGCACTTGCTTACCGGCACATTAAGAATTTAGGAGTTAGAAGAGTTGCTCTGGGAGTAAAGAAGAATAAGAAAATAGGAAGAGAAGAGAGGAGAGGCGGAGGAGGAGATGGTTTTTATAATGGAATGGTCGGATGTGGAGGAGAATCTCAGGGAGGAAGGGATCCTGGAGAAGGAAGAGGCTCGCATAGATAAAATCCTTGAAGAAGATTAAAATAGATAATGACTGGAATTTTTAGATTGTCTTGATAGTAAGATTTTGGCAAGATAAAAATTTCACCTATCCTTTTATATGCTGGCTTCTTTTTATCTGTTGGTATGAATTCTTCTCTCTGGGCGCTTTTAATTCCTTTATTCTTCAGGGCAAAGACCTCTTTACTCTCTTAAACTACTCTCTTGAAAAATCTACCTCTTCTTCCGAGGTTACTATTGTGGCTATAGATGAAGGCTCTTTATCTAAAATTGATTTTAAATGGCCCTGGAAGAGAAGTCTTTTTGCTGAACTTCTAAGAAAGATTGAATCGAGCCACCCCAAAGTAGTAGGGTTTGATTTTGTTTTTTCAGGAGAATCTCCCAATAAAGAAGATGACCAGAAGTTTATCGGAGTCCTTAAAGATTTTGACAATATTTTTTTAGCCTATTACTGGCAGACAAAGAATAAAAAACTCTTACCCTTAGAGGAGTTTAGAGCTTTGGCAAGAAGTATAGGATTTGTAAACAAGCCCAGAGATTTTGATGGGGTAATAAGAAAAACCAGGATTTTTATCGGAAGTAAAGAAAATTTCTATTTTTCTTTAGAAACAAAGATAGCTTCTTTTTTTCAAGGTATTAACCCTGAGATTATTAAAGGAGAGGAAGGGTTAAGAATTTTAGAGAGAAGGCTTTTTCTTCCTTCTTCTAGAGAAGGGATTATTTCTTTGAATTATTCATTACTTCCCAAAGATTTAGAAATAATTCCAGCCTATAGAGTTTTAGAAGGAAATTTTCCTTCTTTGAAAGATAAAATAGTCCTTGTAGGTTCAACAGCTTCTATCTTACATGATGAACATCCTACTCCTTTAGGAAATCTGCCCGGTGTAGTAATCTTAGCTAATTCTTTAGATATGATTTTAAAGAAGAATTACCTCTTCTCTTTGGGAGCTCATTTTTATTATCCTTTAATCTTACTCTTAGGAGTTTTAGTTTTGGGAATTAATAGAACTTATTCCTTTTTTAAGAACTCCCTTCTTACTTTTTCAGTAATACTTTTTACATTTATAGTTTTACTTTATTTAAGGTTTAGGAATATAGAACTTGACTATTTTACTTTGTTTTTTCTCCTATTTGGTGGCTACGCTATTTCTAACATTTACAAATATAGCTATTTAATCTTTATTACCAATAAGATAAAAAATTTGGCTATAACTGAACCGACAAGTGGATTTTATACTTTACGTTATTTTTCTTTAAGATTAGGAGAAGAATTGAGAATGAATAATAGGATTTTTTTGATAGGAGTGGCTTTGGCAGATTTTAGAAAATTAACTAAGGAGTGTGGGATTGAAGAGATAAATTCTCTTCTAAAAAGTGTATCTAATTTCTTAAAAATAAATTTAGAAAAGAGATTTAAGAGATTATTTTTTAGCCGTTTGGGTGAAGATTCATTCTTAGTATACATAGGAGATAAGAGAAAAGATAAGGTCAAAGAAGTCTTTAACTATCTTTTAGCAAGAATAAAAGATACTAATTTTGAGGTAAGAGATAAATTGTTGAGTATTTCTTTAAAGGTTGCAATAGTTTCTAACTCTTTAAAGAACACCTCAGCCGGAGGGCTTATCTATTTTACCAGGAATTTACTACAAGAGTTGAGGTCTAAGGAGGATTTTTTTATCTATAGAGAATTTAAAGAAGAAGTAGTCAAAAATAAAGAACTTCTCCTAAAAGATACATTTGATTTCTTAATCTATGATTTAGGGGCTCGTAATAAAGAGTTGGAAGAGAGTTTAGAAAGAGTTAAGAGAGCTCAAAAGAAAACCGAAGAGACTTACTTTGAGGTTATTTTTTCTTTAATAAAGGCTTTAGAGGAGAAAGATACTTATACTCAAGGTCATTCGGAGAGAGTGGCCAGATACGCTAAGGCCATAGCTGAGGAGGCTGGGTTATCTGAGGAGGAGTGTGAGGATATTTATAAGGCCGGGCTTCTTCACGATATTGGAAAGATCGGTCTACCAGAGTATATCTTACATAAGAAAGAGAAACTTACTCCCGAAGAGATTGGGCTGATAAGAAAACACGAGATTATGAGTGTAGAGATTTTAAAGCCTATAAAAGCTTTTAAAAAACTATTTCCTATAATTCTGCATCATCATGAGCGTTTTGATGGAACCGGCTATCCTTATGGGTTAGCGGGAGATATGATTCCTCGGGGAGCTCAAATTCTGGCTGTTGCTGATAGTTTTGATGCTATTACTTCTGGTCGAGGTTATAAAAAAGGTCTTCAGGTTGAGGAAGCTCTCAAAGAGCTCGAGAAAAATAGTGGTAGCCAATTTAACCCTTTTTATGTAGAGATTTTAAAAAGAGTGGTTAAAAAGAAATTTTGAGATATTGACTACCTGAACCTAATTCTTATCCAATCCCCAAGATAGTGAGCCAGGATTATTACTGCTCCACTTACCAAGAGATGTTCTCCTATTACTTTCCAGGCTTTTACATTTTGGCGTTTAGCTATAAGAAAGCTGAAAGTTGTGAGAAGAAATATCCCCCAGGTTATGCTTAAAAACATCCCTATAGGGAGATTGAAGAATAAAAAAGGTAGAATAAAGGTAGAGGAGAAGAAGAATTTAGAAAAGAATGTAGAGGCGGTAGCTTGCCAGATTTGAGAGGGAGTATGTTTGTTTTCAGTTTCTTCAGAAATATGGATACCCAAAGCGTCAGAGAAGGCATCAGCTATAGCAATAAAATTAGTATCCCCCCAATAACCGCAGGCTTAGAGAGTGTAGATGAGTATAAGCCTACGATTAACCCTAAGGTAGTAATAACTCCTGAAGTTAGGCCAAACTAATACCTACTTTAATAGGGTGCTCTATCTTCATCTACAGGGGATTTTTAAAACAATGCCGAGGGCGGGAGTCGAACCCGCATCCCGACGAGCAGGACCGGTTTTTGAGACCGGCGCGTATGCCAATTCCGCCACCCCGGCAGACAACTCTTTTCTTATTCAGTTTTAACAATATAGCAACCCTAATTATCTTTGTCAATTGACAATTTCCTTATTAGGTGATATAAAATAGTCTTAAGTAGTAAGCGGTAATTTTTAAGATTTTTTTAATTTATAACTCTAGGTTAATTCAGAGTAAAATTGCGGGGCCGTAGTTCAGCTGGGAGAACGCTACGCTGGCAGCGTAGAAGTCAGGGGTTCAAATCCCCTCGGCTCCACCACAGTTAAATTGCTAAATTCTCATACTATTAAAGTTATTTTTAATCACCAATTTTTAGAAGTTTGAGAATTGGGCAAGATAGATTAGCAGGGGATGTTATCTTGGCAAAGTAGAAGTCAGGGGTTTCCGCCAGAGGCGGACCCGCCTTAGGCGGGCAAATCCCCTCGGCTCCACGAGTTTATTTTTCGCTATTTTATCGGATAAAGGTGGAGGTTCTCGGTTAAATTCACTTTGCTTATTGGAAATTTTTCTACTCCATCCTAAACTTAAACATAAACAACTTGTTAAGACTAGGAGTTCAAGTTTCAATCTCGGGCAGGCTTTCTAAAGCTGTAGAAAGAGCTAAGGTGTTAGGCTGTAATACTATTCAGATTTTTTCTCGTAATCCCCGTTCTTTTAAAAGGGTTTTACGGGCAGAAGAAGAGATAGAAGAGTTCAAGAAGAAGAGAAGAGAGGCCAGAATTTACCCTTTATTTATTCATACAGTCTATACTTTAAATTTAGCTAGTTCTGATACAAGATTTTATAGACTTTCTATCCGTGATTTTATAAGAGATTTAAGAGATGCCCAAGATTTAGGAGCTGAGTTTATAGTAACTCACATTGGCAGTTTTAAAAGAAGTTCCCGGCAGAAAGGAATTAAGAGGGTAATTAGAGCTTTGGAGAATATCTTGGGTAAGATGCCTTCTTCTTTAACCCTTCTCTTAGAAAATACTTCCGGAAGTGGCCATTGGTTAGGTGCAGATTTTAAAGAGATAGCTTATATAATTAACAGCCTGGGTAAGCCTAAAAAAATAGGTGTATGTTTAGATACTTGCCATGCTTTTTCTGCTGGCTATAATTTAAGAGAAGCAAAGGGGCTTAGAGAACTTCTTAGAGAGATAGACTGTTATATTGGGTTAGACAGACTCAGGCTGATACACCTTAATGATTCTCAGGATAAATTAGGCTCTTATAAAGACAGACACTTCCATATTGGAGAAGGGTATATTGGCGAAGAAGGCTTCAGAAGAATAATAAACCACACTCAACTCAAGAATTTACCTTTTATTTTGGAGACACCCAAGAAGAAAGAAGAAGACGATTTTAGGAATTTGGAAAAGGTAAGAAGACTCTATAAGAACTTATGAGTTACAACTTTAAAGAGATTGAGAAAAAGTGGCAGAAGTATTGGGAAGAAATTGGTCTCTTCTCTGTAGATAATAAAGACAGAAGCAAATCCAAATATTATTGTCTAGTTATGTTTCCTTATCCTTCTTCTGAGCTTCATGTAGGGCATGCCCGCAACTACATAATTGGAGATGCTGTTGTCCGCTATAAGATTATGCAAGGTTATAAAGTTTTGTCTCCTATGGGCTGGGATGCTTTTGGTTTACCTGCAGAAAACCAGGCTATAAAACACAACATCCCTCCCCGGGTCTGGACTTATAACAATATAAGAAGAATTAAACAACAACTTAATAGTTGGGGTATAGGCTATGATTGGAAGAGGGAGGTTACTACCTGTGAGCCTTCTTATTATAAGTGGACCCAATGGTTTTTTTTAAAACTCTTTGAAAAAGGTTTAGCCTACAAGAAGAAAGCAGAAGTTAATTTTTGTCCTAGCTGTCAGACGGTTTTAGCCAATGAACAGGTTATAAATGGCCAGTGTGAAAGGTGTTCAGCTGAAGTTGTTCAAAAAGAACTTGAACAGTGGTTTTTTAAGATTACTGCTTATGCAGAAAGGTTATTAGAGGATTTAAAGTTATTAGAGCATTGGCCAGAAAGAGTGAAAATAATGCAGGAAAATTGGATTGGGAGGTCAGAAGGGGTAGAAATAGACTTCTCCTTAAAGGGCAAGGACTTTAAAATAAGATGTTTTACTACCCGGGTAGATACTATCTTTGGGGCAACTTTTTTAGCTTTGTCCTGTGAACATCCTTTAGCTGGAGAGCTTATAAAGGATTCTCCTAATTTTCAAGAACTTAAAAAGTTTGTAGAGAAAGTTAGAAATCAGCCTAAATCAGCAAGATTGCAGGAGAGCTTTGAGAAGGAAGGAGTATTTACCGGCAAATTTGCTATAAATCCTATGACTGGCGAGGAAATCCCGGTGTGGTTGGCTAATTATATTTTGACTGAATACGGCACAGGCGCTATTATGTGTGTGCCTGCTCATGATAGAAGAGATTATGAGTTTGCTAAAAAGTATAATCTTCCTATAAAAGAAGTGATTAAGAAACTTAAGGCAAATTCTAAAGATTTAGAACCTGTTTATGAAGGAGAAGGGGTTTTAGTTAATTCCGGAAATTTCTCAGGGTTAACTTCAGCAGAAGCTAAAGAGAAGATAGCTTTATATATGGAGGAACATAATATAGGTAAGAGAGCAGTAAATTATAAATTGAGAGATTGGCTTATCTCCCGCCAGAGATATTGGGGAGCTCCCATCCCTATAGTTTATTGTAAAGAATGTGGGATTGTCCCTGTGTCTGAAAAGGATTTACCTGTGCTTTTGCCCGAGAATGTAGAGTTTAAACCCACTGGAGAATCTCCCCTTAACTTTGTAGAAGAGTTTTTAAAGTGTGAGTGTCCTAAGTGTGGGCAGAAAGCTCAAAGAGAGACTGATACTATGGATACCTTTGTAGATTCCAGCTGGTATTATCTAAGATATATTTCTTCTCAAGATAATGAAAAGCCTTTTGATTCTGAAGATGTAAATTACTGGTTACCGGTTGACCAGTATATTGGGGGCGTAGAACATGCGATTTTACATCTGATGTATTCCCGGTTTATAAACAAATTTTTATATGATTTAGGTTTAGTTGATTTTAAAGAGCCTTTTAAAAGGCTCTTTACTCAGGGGATGATTGTAAAAGATGGAGCTAAGATGTCCAAATCTAAGGGTAATGTGGTTTCTCCTGACTATATAATTGACAGATACGGCGTAGATACTATGAGGCTTTATATTCTTTTTATGGGGCCTCCTCAAAAAGATGCTGAATGGCAGGATGAAGGTTTAACCGGTTGTTTTAGATTTTTAAAAAGAGCTTTCAGACTTTTAGAGTTAGTAAAAGATTTAAAACTTAAACCACAATCTTCAATTTCTCAGCCCCAGAGTTCAGAAGAGAGAGATTTGTTGAAGAAGCTACACTTTACTATAAAAGAAGTAACCCAGGATATGGAAGGAGATTTCCAATTTAATACTGCCATAAGTAAAATTATGGAGTTAGTTAACGAGATATATAAGAAGATTCAGAGCCCTCATTTTAAAATTCAAATAAATACATTAACAGAAGCAATAAAAACTGTATTTTTATTATTAGCTCCCTTTTCTCCCCACATAGCTGAAGAAGCTTGGCGGATTTTAGGGGGTAAAGATTCCATATTCAAGGAGAAATGGCCTGAATATGACGAGAAATATCTGGTAGAGGAAGAATTAGAATTAGCAGTAATTATAAAGGGTAAAGTAAGAGCCCGGGTGAAAGTAGCGGCAAACATTTCTGAAGAAGAATTGAAAAATAAAGTTTTATCCTTAGAGAAGGTAAAACACCACCTTAAAGGAGAATCTCCTAAAAAGGTAATTTATATAAAAAATAAATTAGTGAATATAGTAGTTTAAGGTGTTTTCTCTTACGGTTTCTGAGAGGAAAGCTTTATTATTTTTAGGTTTTCTCTTAATCTTAGGAGCTTTTCTTAAAAACCTGCCTTCTCAAAGGCTTCCTTCCTTTATCTCTGAAGAAGCAGTTTCATCCTCTTCTTTTAAAGTAAACATCAATAAAGCTAAGTTTAAAGATTTGATAAAACTCCCTTATATAGGAGAGGTTTTAGCCAAGAGAATAATTTCTTATAGAGAAAAAAACGGACCCTTCCAAAGTATTGAGGAGTTAAAAAAAGTAAAAGGTGTAGGAGAGAAGAAGTTAAAGGCTATTAAAAATTTTATTTCTTTAAATTGAATTATATACTTATATGGATATTCTTATCTTTTTTAGCCGGAGAAGTATTTTGTTTTTTGCTAAAGCCTGGTTTTTCCCTCCTTCTTTGGCTAAGTAGCGCTTCTCTTTTAGCTTCCTATATTTTCTACAAAAAGAAGAAACTGGCCCTTTCTGATTTTTCCCTTCTCTCCTTTTTCTTTTTTCTATCCGCTTTATATTTTAAGCCTTATAGTTTGAGTATACCTGATTACTTCTTAAAAGAGAGAACAGAAGTTATAGGAAAGATAACCGAACTCCCAATCTCTTATTCTAGCTACAACCTTTATAAAATACGCTCTAACTATCTAATTTTAAGAGATAAAAAATTCTATTTTCCCGGGTCTATTTTAGTTAAAGACTACTCATTTAGAAAGCCTTCTTTATTAGATATATATTTATTTGAGGGAAGACTTAGAAAGAATTATCAAAAGAAGGGGTATGTTCTTTATCTTAAGAAAGATAACCCTCCCCTTAAACTTTACACTTCTAAAGATTTTCGTAAATTTCCCCTGAGGGTTTCGGAAAGGATTTCTTCTTTATTTAAAAAGAATTTTTCTCGGCAAATTTTCAGTTTTAGCTCAGCTGTATTTTTGGGTAAGAAGGAAGAGTATTTTTCACAAATTAGGAAGATTTTTGTAGAGGCAGGAACCTGCCACATTTTAGCTATAAGTGGTTTACACGTAGGGATTGTTTCTACAGTTTTTCTTTTTATCTTTAAACTCGCAAGATTTAAGAGGAGAACCCGTTTTATTTTAACTATACCTTTAGTCCTATTTTATGCTTTTCTTTCTGGAGCCAGGCCCCCGGTTTTGAGAGCAAGTCTTATGTTTTTAGTCTATGCTTTAAGTTTTCTTTTAAGAAGAAAGTTTTTAATTTTTAATTCTTTAGCTTTGGCCGGATTAATAGACCTTTTTATTAAGCCTGATGATTTTTTAACTGTTAGTTTTCAGCTTTCTTTTTTAGCTGTTTTTTCTATAAGTTTAGGTTTCAGGTATTTCTATGTAAAAAGAAAGCTTACTCTTTTAGAAAAGATTAGAATTCTCTTTCTGGTCTCTCTTTTTGCCAACTTAGGTTTAGCCGGCCTTTTAAGCTTCTACTTTGGCAAGGTCTATATTTTAAATCTTTTTACCAATATATTAGTTATACCTTATCTGGGGTTGATTTTTTACTCTTTGTTTGTATTTTTAGGTCTTTCTTTTATCGGCCCTTTAAGAGAGGTACTTTGTTTAGCTTGTTCTTTCTTAATTGGTTTATTTTTGAAGATAAATTATTTTTTCTCAAACTTTCCTCTGAGCTACCTTAACTATAGGTTCTCTTTTAAAGAGTTATCTTTCTACTATTTATTTCTCTTGTTGATTATTACTTTTAAAATAAGGAGAAATAAGATACCCCGCCCTTTTTAAAGAGCGGGGTCCGTGGCTTTTCCCGCCTAAAAGCGAGACACTTAAAGTATAACCTAAAATCTTTTATTTTTTCTATCCTTAAAGAAGTTTTTCTGGAAGCGTTTTCTTTAATTTGACATTTTCTATTTATTTTGTTATAGTTTAAGAGCCGATGAGAAAGATACTGATATTATTTATAGGAGGAGTTTTATTTTCTAATTTAGCCTATCCTTTTTGGATTTGGTCTCCTAAATCTAAAAAATGGAGAAATCCCGAATATTCTCCTTTAGCTTCTCCCCAGGCTCAATTAGAAAAGGCTCTTAAATTTTATAAGGCTAAAGATTATCCTCAGGCTCTTAAAGAATTTAAAAAGTTAGTAGCCCATTTTCCTGATGCCAAACAAGCCCCCTTAGCTCAGTATTATATAGGAAGGGTTTTAGAAGATATGGGAAAGCCTTACCAGGCTTTTAAAGAATACCAGAAGGTAATAGATTCTTATCCTTATAGTGAGAAGATAACTGAAATTATAGAGAGAGAGTATAAGATAGGAGAATTTTTTTTAAATAGGCCAGAGAAGAAATGGCCAGCTCAGATTTTAGAAGAATTATTTGAACATCCCTCAATTGAGATATTTAAGAAAGTGATTGATAATGCTCCTTATTCTGAATATGCTTCTAAGAGTTTATATAAATTAGGTCTTCTCTATAAAGCTTTAGGTAGATATGATGAAGCCATAAAGTCTTTTAGGGAATTGGAAGAAAAGTATCCTGAAAGTGAGTGGGCAGAGCCTGCTAAGTATCAGCTGGCCTTGTGTAGTCTAAGGGCTTCACCAGGAAGTGATTATGACCAAACTTTAACTCAGGAGGCAAAGAAGCGTTTGGAGGAACTTATAGCTGACCACCCCGAGTTAGAAATTTCTCAGCAAGCTCAAAGACAGTTAAAGATGTTAAGGAATAAAGAAGCAAAAAAATTTTTTGATATTGCCCAGTTTTATTATAAACAGAGAGAATACTTGAGTGCTAAAGTTTATTATGAGTATGTATTAAAAAACTATCCTCAGACTCTCTGGGCAGAGGAATCAGAAAAGATGTTAGAGAAAATAAAGGAGTTGAAATGAGAAAGCGGTTGTTATTAAGCATTTATTTTCTTTTAGTTGTTAGTATTTTGGGTTGTGGCTATACTACCCGGGGGTTTTTGAATCCTGATTATAAAAGTATTTTTGTAAAACCGGTCTTAAATAAATTAACCTTTACTAAGGAAACTCAGGAATATAGAGATTTTAGGAGTATCCCTCCTCTTTTGGAGGATTCTTTTACTAAAGCTTTAATATCCCGATTTAATCTTGATGGTAATCTAAGAGTAGATAGAGAAGAGACCGCAGATTTGATTTTGGAGACTGAAATTACTGACTTTTTGCGAGAAACCTTAAGATATACTGACCAAGATAGGGTCCAGGAATACAGATTAAAAATTTACTTTACTTACAAGCTTTATGACAAGGCTGACAACCTAGTAAGAAAAAAGAGTTTAGTTAGTGATACTGCTTATGCTTTAGAGGGGAAATCTGCTAAGAGTGAAGATTCTGCTATTTCAGATTTATTGGATGATGCTGCTCGAAGAATAGTCGAAGATATTGTTGAAGAGTGGTAGAAAAGAGGATTTTAGTAATCTTCGGGAGAGATTTCTCTACCAAGAAGAAGCATATTGAGGAATTTAAAAAAGTCCTTTCTCTACATTACCCTTCCTTAGCCTTAGTAAACTTGTTTTCTCAGGATATTTCTTTGCTCCAGCTTCAAAAGGAAATGGAAAATATTTCTTTCAGCAAAAGGTTGTTTATCTTTAGAAATTCTGAAAAACTTTCTCCAGAAATAAAAGATTATCTTAAAAAGGTTATAAGAGGGAAGAGGCTGAGAGATTTTCTCATATTTGATTTTGCTTTAGACTCTTCTCAGCGGGAAAGAATAAAGAAAGATAGATTTTTTTCTTTTCTTTTCCGTATAAGCCCCCCTTTTAAGACCGGGGGAGGCCTCAAAGACTATACTTTTAACGATTTACGGTTGGCTTTGGTAAGAGGTTTACCTCTTCGGGCTTTAGAGATTATTGATTACTTCCTTAAAAAAGGAAGAAAAGATAGGATTTCTTTACAGATTTTAGGTCTTATGGTTAAGGTATTCGTGGATAATGCTCCTTATCCTTTAAAAGGTAGAAACCTTAAGTATATATTTGAAATAGAAAGGTTAATCAAGGAAGGTAAGATTTCCTTCCAGTTAGCTTTAGAGCTGTTAGTTTTTAAGCTCCTCCTTAAGCAGAGAGCTTAATTTTTGAGAAAGACGAGATTTTTTCCGACTGGCTTTATTTTTGTGGATATATTTTTTAGCTGCAGCCTTGTCTAAAGCCTTATAGAGCAGGCTTTGAGTTTTTTTGGCTTCTTCTATATTTTTCTCTTTTATTGCCCGTAAGAATCTTTTTTTAGCCTGCTTTATCTTATTTTTTAGGGCTAAGTTTCTTAGTCTTCTTTTTTGGTCAGCGTTTAATCTTTTTTTTGCTGATTTTCTTTGAGGCATTTTAACTCCTTTTTGGAAAGTTAGAAAAATTAAATCAGAAATTTAGAAAATGTCAAGGATTTTTAAGAAAATAATTAAAAATACCTTTATTATTTCTTTGGGAACTTTGGCTTCCCGAATTTTGGGGTTTTTCCGAGATATCCTTATAGCCAACTTCTTTGGAACTTCTTTTCTCATTGAAGCCTTCCTGGTAGCCTTTAGACTCCCCAATATTTTCCGGTCTCTCTTAGGAGAAGGAGCTGTGGATTCAGTGGTTATTCCGGTAATTTCCGAGTATAAAGAGAAAGATTTTATAAGAGTATGTAGTCATTTGATTACTACTTGTTGTTTTCTTTTATCGATAGTAGTAGTCTTGGGAATAGTTTTTGCTAAGTATATAGTAGTATTAACTGCTCCAGGGTTTCTCCTCTCTCCAGAAAAATTTGAGTTAACTGTAAGGTTAACACGAATCGTTTTCTCTTATCTTCTTTTTATAGGGTTATCAGCTAATTTAGGAGGCATCCTCTATACCAGAGGAAATTTTTTTGTTCCTTCCTTTTCTCCTTTACTGCTTAATCTTACAGTGATTCTCGGTATATGTTTATTATCTGTCTTTAAAGAAGAGCCGATATATACTCTCTCCTATTTTGTAATATTAGCAGGGCTCTTGCAATTTCTCTGGAATTTTTTGGCTTCTCGGAGATACTTTAACCTAACTTTTAATCTTAAGAAAGCTTTATTAGATAAAGCTACGCTTAAGATGGGTAAACTTTCTTTACCCAGGATTTGGTCAGTAGCAATTTATCATATAAATGTTTTTTTGGATACATTTTTGGCTTCTTTTTCTAATATAGTAGGAGAAGGAGCTGTAGCCGGGATTTATTACTCCAATAGGTTAATTCAATTTCCTCTGGCTCTTTTTAGCTTGAGTATTTCCCGGGCTGTTCTTCCCCAATTGTCTAACCTTAGTGCTGAAGAAAAATTTGAGGAGTTTAATTCTACTCTCTCTTTTTCTTTGAAGAACCTCTCTTTCTTTATGATTCCTTTTAGCCTGTTTTTTCTATTTTTTTCTTCTCCTTTAATAGAGGTAATTTTTAAACGGGGAGTCTTTGACAGTTATTCAGTTAATATTACATCTTCAGCTTTATTCTTTTATTCTTTAGGGCTTTTTTTCTTTTCTTCATCAAGGCTTTTAATTAGTGCTTTTTATTCTTTAAAAGATACTAAGACTCCGGCTAAGATTTCTACTTTTGTCCTACTAATTAACTTTATATTAAGTATAATATTAATGAGGCCTCTTAAAATTGGGGGGTTGGCTTTTGCTAGTAGTATTTCTTCAACTGTAGGGTTTTTATTTCTCTTAAAGGTTTTGGAGAAGAGAATAGGGGTTATTAAAGGGTTAGGAGTTTCCTGGCTTAAGTTAACTGGAATTAGTATAATTAGTGTAGGGATAGGCAAGGTTTATTTTGTTCTGAGTGAATTTGCTCTTTTACCTAAGATAGTTTTAACTATGGGGATAATTATGGTAATCTTCTTTATTCTCTGTTCTTTAGGGAAGATAGAGCCTTTACCCAGGATTGGGAGATGGATATTCGGGGGAAAATAAAAGACTTACCTCAACTTCCGGGAGTATATATTTTTAAAGATAAAAAGGGTAAGGCTCTTTATATTGGGAAAGCAGGTTCTTTAAGAAAGAGAGTTTCAGCGCATTTCCAGAAAAACAGTTCTTTATTAAATAGAGGCTTTTCTTTAGAAGAGATTGCCGATATAGATTTTGTAGTCTGTGATTCTGAAGCCAAAGCTCTTATTTTAGAGAATACCCTCATAAAGGAGAGAAAACCCAAATACAATATTCTTTTGAGAGATGATAAAAGTTTTCCCTGGGTAGAGATAAGTAAAGAAGCTTTTCCTAAGGTAAGTATGACCAGAAAGAAAAAAGAGGGGTTTATTTATTTTGGTCCTTACCCTCAGGCTAAACTTCTTAAAAAAGCCTTAGAGGTTATAAGAAAAATATTTCCTTTTAGGACTTGTTCTAAGCTCCCTAAGAAAGAATGTTTATATTATCATCTGGGGTTTTGCCCCGGACCCTGTATAGGGAAGATTTCTAAGAGAGATTATTTAAAAAATATAAAGATGCTTTCTCTAATATTAGAAGGTAGAAGAAAAAGATTGATAGAGCTTTTAAGCAGGGATATGGAGAAGGCAGTTTCTTCCTTAGAATTTGAGAAGGCGTCTTTAATCCGGAATAAACTCTTTGCTTTGTCTTCTCTTTATGGCACTACTAAAGAGTTTCAGCAGTTAATCTCTCTTAAAGAAGTCTTAGGTCTTAAGAAACTCCCTCGCCGGATTGAGGCTTTAGATATTTCTAATATTCGGAAGGAAGCAGCTACAGGTTCAGTTGTAGTTTTTGAGGACGGTCTTCCCTTAAAATCTGAATACCGGCGCTATAAAATAAAGAGAAAGGTGGATAGCGATTTAGGGAGGATGGCTGAAGTTGTGGAGAGAAGAATAAGGAATATTTTACAGAGGAAAAAATTTCCCGATTTGGTGATAGTTGATGGAGGCATAGCCCAAGTCAATTTATGTAGCGATAAATTTAAAAAAGCAAAACTTTCTAATATCCCGGTAATAGGCATTTCTAAGAAGAACGAAGAAATTTGGTTTGCTTATCAGAAAAAGCCTTTAAGGTTAGAAAGAACTTCTTTGGCCTTAACTCTTATCCAGAGGTTGAGAGACGAAGCCCATAGGTTTGCTCATCAGTACTATTCCTATTTAAGAAAGAAGGCTTTGTCTCAGAATAGGACTAATAAGTGAGGGTTGGAAATTAGTTTTCAATCTTTGATTTTTAGGATAAAATTAAAGAAAATCAGTTCAGGATGAGAAGGTCAAAGAGGAAAAGACTTACTGGTTTTGAAAAGAAAGTTTTAAAATGTGTAGCTAAGATACCCTTAGGAGAGGTCCGCAGTTATAAATGGGTAGCTAAGAAGATAGGTAAACCCAATGCTTTTCGAGCAGTAGGCAGGGTTTTAAACAAGAATCCTTTTCCTTTCTTTATACCCTGTCACCGGGTAATAAAGAGTAACCAGGATATCGGAGGATATTCTTTAGGAAAAAATTTGAAAAAAGAATTGTTAGAATTAGAGAAGGCTATAAAGAAAAGTTTATTTACCCCGCACCACCAGAGAGCCACGGGTGTAAACCTGCAGATGAAGAGAAAAATATTCCGAAGGGTAATGTCCAAAAGCCACCTCGCCCTTTCAAGGAAAGGGCGAGGTTAAGCGGTGGTGGGGGTTTACCTAAAATTAAGGAGGAGGCAATGATTATAGATAAGTGGTTAGGCAAAATGGTGGAGGCAGGAGGTTCAGATTTATTTTTAAGAGCAAAGTCTTTTCCCAAAATAAGATTATTTGGAGAGGTAGTCAACTTAGAGGAGAAGGAACTTGAGCCTTCAGATTTAGTGGAGATAATAAAAGAGCTCCTTACTCAGGAGGAATTCAATGAACTTTCTCAAAAGAAAAGTTATGAAGGGGCTTTTTATTTTAGAGAGAATTGGCGGATGAGAATAAGTATTTTTTATCAAAGGAATTCTTTAGCTTTAGTAATAAGGGCAATAAATCTAAATATTTTGAGTTTTGAGGAACTTAATCTTCCTTCCAAAGTTTTAAAATCTTTATGTGAAGAAAAAAGAGGGTTAGTTCTTCTTACGGGAACTACTGGTAGTGGAAAATCTACAGCTATTGCTTCGATGATAGAATATATAAATAAAAACCATAGGAGACACATCCTTTCTATTGAAGAACCAATTGAATTTACCTTTACTGATAAAAATTCAATTATTAATCAGAGAGAGATTGGCAAAGATGTGGATAGTTATTTAGGGGCATTAAGACAATTTGCTTTACATTCACCTGACGTTATATTTATAGGAAACATAAGAGATGAAGAAACTATGCGTGCAGCTTTAGACGCTGCTGAAACCGGAGTGTTGGTATTTTCCACCCTTCACACAGTTAATGCTTCTCAGACTGTGGAGAGGATAATAAGTTTTTTCCCTCCATATCAACATCCTCAAGTTTTAATGCAATTATCCCAGCTTCTTAAGGGCGTGGTTTCTTTGAGGCTTCTTCCTAGTAAAGATGGTAAAAGTCTTATCCCTGCTTATGAAGTTATGGTTTTAAGTCCCTCTATTTCCAGGCTTATTCGGGAAAATAAAATTTGGGAGATACCTTCTTATATTGAACAGGGTGAAATTTATGGAATGGTGAGTTTTGAGCAGATGTTTTTGAAGTTAGTGAAAGAAGGAAAAGTTAATAAGGAGACTGCCATAAGTTTTTCTGATAAAAAAGAAGAGTTAAGGATGAGGATAGAAAATGAATAAAATAATCTTATTTAAGGGTAAGACTCAAAACTTATAGAGGAGGAAAGATGAGGGATTTAGTTAGAGCTCAGCAGGAATTACAGAAGAAAATTAAAGAGTTAGGGGACTATCTTTGAAATACCCCTTTTAAAGAAACGGATTAAAGAGTTAGAGAATCAAATGAGTTCTCCTTCGTTCTGGGAGAGTAGACAGAGCCAGAAAAGAGTAGAAGAACTTAAAGAATGTAAAGAGAAATATGAGATGTGGGAAAAGCTTAATAAAGATACCGAACAACTAAAAGAGTTTATTGACTTAGTTAAGGAAGACCCTTCTTTTCGGGAAGAGGTAGACAGACAATTACAGACTTTAGAAAGAGAAGTCAGTAATTTTGAGACTAAAGTTCTTCTTAGAGATAAATTTGACAAAGAAGATGCTATCGTAAGTATAAATTCAGGTGCAGGAGGTTTAGAGGCTTGCGATTGGGCGGGGATGCTTTTTAGAATGTATAGTCTTTGGGCCGAATCTAAGAATTATAAAGTAGAAGTTGTAGATTGTCTACCTGAAGAATCCGCTGGTTTTAAAAATATTACTTTTTTAGTTAAAGGCAAGTACGCTTATGGGTATCTTAAGGCTGAAAAAGGAGTCCATAGATTAGTAAGAATCTCCCCTTTTGATGCTAATAAAAGGAGACACACTTCCTTTGCTTCTGTAGATGTTATTCCCCAGGTCAGTGAGGAGGTAGAAATAGACATAAAGTCTCAGGACCTAAAGATAGAAACTTTCCGGGCTTCTGGTCACGGAGGTCAGCACCTGAATGTTACGGATTCAGCAGTAAGAATTACCCATCTTCCTTCGGGGATTGTAGTTTCTTGCCAGGCTGAGCGTTCTCAGTATCAAAATAAGCAGACAGCTCTTAAGATATTAAAGTCTAAGCTTTATAATAGACTTCAAGAAGAAAAAAGAAAGGAGTTAGAAGAGATTTCCGGAGAAAAAAAGAGAATAGAGTGGGGTTCTCAGATTCGTTCTTACATCCTCCATCCTTATTCTTTAGTCAAGGACCATAGAACTGAATACGAAACCTCTCAAGCTTTAGCTGTTTTAGATGGAGAATTAGACGGGTTTATAGAGGCATATTTAAAAACCAAAGATGTTTAAGGCCCATTTTATAAAATATTATCAGAGAAAAATAGATAAACTAACTCCCAAAGTAAATATAACTTTGGATAAAGAAATCCCCTTGCCTTCGGCTTCTCAAATTGCTAAATATGCTAAGATAGTTTCCCAGGTAAATTCTTTAGAAGAGGAGCTGAGGAAAAAATCCGATAGTTTTTTCTCCCAGAAGACTCAGGAGTTTCGGGAATTAATTTATGAACGGACTAAAAATATTCAAGATGAAGAAGAAAAATACCTCGTTTTTCAAAAAACTTTAGAGGAAATCCTCCCTTTAGCTTTCGCTTTAGTGCGGGAGTCTTCACTAAGGACTATTGGTCTGCGCCATTTTGATGTTCAGATTTTAGGAGGAATAGTTCTCAATAACTGCGGGATTGCTGAAATGGCTACTGGTGAAGGGAAAACTCTGGTAGCAACTCTGCCTGCTTATCTTAATGCTCTCCTGGGAAAAGGAGTCCACATTGTTACGGTAAATGACTATTTAGCCAAAAGAGATAGAGAGTGGATGGGCCCAATTTACGAATTTTTAGGATTATCAGTAGGAGTTATCCAGCAAGGAATGCCTCAAGAGGAGAGAAGGCTTGCTTATTCTTGCGACATAACTTATGGGACTAATAACGAGTTTGGCTTTGACTATTTAAGAGATAATATGGTCTTGCACTTAGAAGATATGGCCCAGAGGGGCCATTTTTATGCTATAGTAGATGAAGTTGATTCTATTCTTATCGATGAAGCCCGAACCCCTTTGATTATTTCTGGGCCGGCTGAAGAGTCTACTGACAAATATTATCTTGCAGAAAAAATTGCCTCCAGACTTAAAGGAAGAAGAATTTTAGAAAAAGATGAAATAGAAGCTAAGTATAAAGGTATAGATTTGGGAGAAGGCGTCGATTATTTAGCTGACGAAAGAACCCAAACCGTGACATTAACTGAGCAGGGCTTAAGGAAATGTGAGGAGTATTTGGGTTTGGATAATCTCTTTGAAGATATTTTCAGCGAATGGCCTCATCACATAAGACAAGCCTTAAGAGCTAAAGAATTTTTTAAAAGAGAAAGAGATTATATTGTTAAGGAAGGAAAGGTAATTATTGTGGATGAATTTACCGGAAGATTAATGCCGGGAAGAAGATGGTCGGATGGCCTCCATCAGGCAATTGAGGCTAAAGAAGGTTTGAAGATTCAGGAAGAATCTCAAACTTTAGCTACTATTACTTTACAGAACTATTTTAAGATGTATAAAAAACTTGCGGGGATGACCGGGACAGCTTATACTGAGGCTGCCGAGTTTAAACATATATATAATTTAGATGTGGTAGTTATCCCCACTAATAAACCTCTGCGAAGGACTACTTTCCCTGATAAGATATACAAGACCAAAGAAGTAAAGTTTAAAGCTGTGGTTTCCGAAATTGAGGAGTTTTATAAGATAGGCAGGCCTATCTTAGTAGGGACCACTTCAATTGAGAATTCAGAGTATCTTTCAACCCTTCTAAAACAGAAGGGAATCCCTCACCAGGTTCTTAATGCTAAGTATCACGAGAGAGAAGCATATATCGTAGCTCAGGCGGGAAGATTAGCTCAAGTTACTATTGCCACTAATATGGCTGGAAGAGGAACCGACATAATTTTAGGAGGAAACCCCGAATATTTAGTAAAGAGTATTTTAAAACAAAAAGGCTTAGACCCTCAAGATGAAAATTATCCTGAAGAATTTAAAAAACTTTTAGAAAAATATAAGAAAGAGTTTGATGCCGAACACCAGAGAGTAGTAGAATTAGGAGGTTTACATGTAATAGGCACAGAGCGTCACGAAGCTCGCCGGATTGATAACCAGTTAAGAGGAAGAGCAGGCCGTCAGGGAGACCCGGGGTCGTCGCGTTTTTATATATCTTTAGAGGATGATTTGATGAGGTTGTTTGGCTCAGAAAGGATTATGTATTTGATGGAGAAGTTTGGTTTTCCTGAAGATGAACCTATAGAGCATCCCTGGGTGGGCAGGTCTATTGAGGTAGCTCAGAGGAGAGTAGAAGCTCATAATTTTGAAATCAGAAAACAGCTTTTAGAATTTGACAATGTAATGAATAAACAAAGAGAAGTAATTTATTCTAAAAGAAGAGAGATTTTGGAAGGTAAAAATTTAAAAGAAGATATTTTAGATATGCTTAGAGAATCTTTAGAGGAGAGGATTGAATTTTTATTCTCCAAAGAAGTTGATAATTTCTCTGCAGAAGAGGAGAAATTTATAAATGAGCTAAAGTTTAGATTTGCTATAGATTTAGACAAGGCTATTTTGAAAGATAAAACTCCCCAGGAACTTAAAGAGATAATTTTTGATTTGGTAAAGAAGAGTTATCAGGAGAGAGAAGCTAAGTTAGGGGACAAGCTTCGTTATTTAGAGAGAATAGTTTCTTTACAAGTTATCGATTCCCGCTGGAAAGAGCATCTTTTAACATTAGATAATTTAAAAGAAGGTATTCACTTAAGAGCCTATGGCCAAAGAAACCCTATTGATGAATATCAACAAGAAGCTTTTAGAGCTTTTTTAGATATGCTTTCTTCTGTAAGAGAAGGAATTTTAGATTTAATCTTCAGAGTAGAGATAAAAGAGCCTCCTCGTTTAAGAACTGCTTTAGCCGGAACTCCTCAGAGTTTTCAGCATGAAGAATATTCACCCTTGAGAAGAGAGGAGAGCAAGAGAAAGCCTCCTCCTAAACAGATTTCTAAGAAGAAGATAGGAAGGAATGACCCTTGCCCCTGTGGAAGCGGGAAGAAGTATAAGAAGTGTTGCGGAAGAAATTTTTAAAATTAGTAATCTTTAGATCTCCACAGTCTCCTTTTTTAGCTTAGTTTATCCGTTATTACTGAAGGAAGTTATTATTTTAAAGTCTTAATGGATGTGATGATAAACTCCAGGGTTAATATCCAAAATTTTGGAGTTAAAAATTTACTCCAGATTTTATTCTTCTCAAGTTTATCCGGTTTTTTAACTGGGTTAAGCTTTAATTCTCCTAACCTTTCCTTTCTTATCTGGTTTTCTCTAATTTTTTTATTAAGAGTATTAAAGAATAATTCTTATCCTAAGAGTTTTTTTTATAGCTTTATAGCCGGATTTATTCATTTTTTAACTGTAGTCTTCTGGATAGGTTTTGTAACCCGTCTGGGTCTATTTTTCCTTCTTTTATACCTTTCTTTATATTGGGCTATTCCCAGTTTAGGGATTAAAAAACTTTTAGAGAAAAACTTTAATTTTTTATTAGTTCCTCTTCTCTGGGTTGTATTTGAGTACCTAAGGGCAAAGTGGGGAGGTTTTGGCTGGGCTCTCTTTGGTTATAGTCAGTTTAAAAATATAGCCCTTATTCAGATAGTTAACTTGCTGGGGGTATGGCCTGTTTCTTTTTTAATAGTCTTATTTAATGTGGTTTTGTTTAATTTTTTAGAAAAGAGGAAGTTAAGCCAGAGTTTATTGAGTTTATTAGTATTTTTATTTTTATTATCTTCCTTCTTCTTCTACGGTTATTCTTCTTTGAAGAGGCCCTCTTTTAAGGATAAATCCAGTTTAGTAAGTTTAGTTCAACCCAACATAGCTCAAGAAAAAAAGTGGCAAACTATTTATTATCAGGAAATAAAAGATAAATTAGTTTTTCTCCTGAGACAGGCTCCTCCAGGAAGTTTAGTTATTTTTCCTGAAGCCAGCTGGCCTTATTCAGCAGGAAAAGATTTTGCCGAATTAAAGCTCTTAGCTAAAACTTTTAAGAGAGACATTCTTATGGGAGTAGTAGAGAAGAGTGAGGAAAATTATTTTAATACAGCTGTTCTTATTTCTAAACAAGGACGGTTTTCTAAGTATAGAAAACTTAAATTAGTTCCTTTTGGAGAATATATTCCTTTAAGGAGGTTTTTAAGTTTTATCTCAGTGGTAAATTCTTTTGGGGATATCTCTGCGGGTAAAGAAGTTGTTTTATTGAATTATAAAAATTTGAGAATAGCTACTCTTATCTGCTTTGAAGATTTATTTCCCGACTTAGTAAGAGATTTTGTCAGAAAAGGAGCAAATGTATTGGTAAATATTACTAATGATGCCTGGTTTAAAGGTTATCCTCAAGTAATTCAGCATCTTCAACCAGCGGTATTTAGAGCTATTGAGGAGAGAAGATATTTACTACGGGCAGCCAATACTGGTATAAGCTGTATAATTTCTCCCCAGGGAGAGATAGAAAAAATTCTCAGAGTCAACAATAAAAAAATATTTGTAGAAGGCTTATTAAATGGTAAAATCTTTCTTTCTCAAGATGAGACTTTTTATTCTCAGTGGCCAGATATATTTATTTATATAGGAGGGATTTTGGGGTTAGTATTGTTAGTCTTTGATAAGAAAATAAAGTTTTAAAGAGAAGGGAGGCTATTATGGAGATAAAGGTAGTAAAAGTAGAAAAACCTGAGGATGTGAACATTATAATTGGTCAAGCCCACTTCATAAAGACAGTAGAAGATTTATATGAAGTTTTAATCTCAGCATCTCCTAATATAAAGTTTGGGTTTGCTTTTTGTGAATCTTCAGGAAAGACTTTAGTAAGGGCTGAAGCAAACTCCGAAGAGCTTAAGAGGATTTCTATAGAGAATGCTTTAAATATAGGTGCTGGCCACACTTTTTTTATTGCTTTGAGAGAGGCCTTTCCCATAAATGTTTTAAATGCAGTAAAGATGGTTCCAGAAGTATGCCGAATTTTTTGTGCTACTGCTAACCCGGTAGAAGTAATCGTAGCAGAAACTTCACAGGGAAGAGGTATTTTAGGAGTAGTTGACGGTTTTTCTCCTAAAGGAATAGAAGCTGAAGAAGATGTAAGCTGGAGGAAGGATTTCCTAAGAAAAATAGGGTATAAGCTGTAAGGGCTAATTTTCAATCTTCTATTTGATTTATATTTAACCTATTTTTATAATTATGGATAAAGAAAAGAAGAAATTTTTAAGGAGAAAAGCAGGGTGGGTTCTTCTTAAATTAAGTTCTCAACTGGTTAAGATTCTACCCTTTAAATTTATTTTGTTTTTGGGAAGAGGTTTTGGTTTGTTAGGTTATGTTTTTTCACCAAGACACAGAAGAATAGCCTTAGAAAGTTTAAGTACAGCCTTTGCTGAAGAAAAGACCCCCTTAGAAATTAAAAGAATTGCCAAAGATTCCTTTAAATTTATGGGGGAGGCAGGATGGGAGATGTTTTATTTTCTTAATAATCCCGGTAAAGTTAAACAGAGAGTAGGAATTAAAGGCTTGGAGAATTTAGAAAAGGCCTTGGAGAAAAAGAGAGGGGTAATTGCCTTAACTGCTCATTTTGGTAATTTCCCTTTAATGTGTTTAAGGCTTAAAGAGGAAGGGGTTATAGTCAATACCATGGCCAGGCCTATGAGAGATGAAAAGGCAGGAAATTTTATCCATAATTTGAGAACCCAGGCGGGAATTAAAACAATTTTTTCCTATCCTAAGAGAGAAGCTGTTTTTAACTCCCTTAAAGCCTTGGCTAATAACGAGGTTTTAGTTATTCAGATGGACCAGAATTATGGCACAGGAGGAGTATGGGTTAAGTTTTTTGGAGAGTTAGCAGCTACTCCCGTAGGTCCTATAGTTTTGGCTTTAAGGAGTAAAGCAAGTATTGTGCCTATGTTTATAGTAAAACAAAGAGAGGGTTTCCATACTATTTTTATAGAAAAGGAAGTACCTTTAGAGAGGAAAGAGGATAAAGATGAAATAATACTTGTAAATGCTATAAAATTTACTAAAATAATAGAAGACTGGGTAAGGAAATATCCCTATTTGTGGAGTTGGATTCATCGACGTTGGAAGTCTCGGCCCCCAGAAAAAGTTTTTAACTTGAAATTTAGGGTTCAAAAAGATTGATTTTTTGGTATAATACTGTTTTTTCACCAGAAGTTTCAGGGTTATTTATTTGAAAAAGAGGAGGTGCTAAATGGCTGAAGAGGTAAAACAGACTGAACAAACTCAACAACCAGAAGAGAAGAAGTCTGCTGGAGAAGCAGGCAAGATGGTTCTCAAGATAGCCTTAGGAGTTGTTTTGGTAGGATTAGGTATCTGGGCGATTATAGCCTGGTGGAAAGATTTATTGTTAGTGGTTAAAGGTTGTATAGGTCCGTTCTTAATTTTAGCAGGAGCAATTACTATAGCCATAGCTAAAGACTAAAAGATAGAGAGAAAGAATCTACTTTACTGTTAAGAGAGAAATTTTTGCCGGAAAGAGTTTGGTTGTTATTTGGTAATACTAAGTGAAGATTGGTTTAGCTTTAGGAGGTGGGGGAGCAAGAGGTCTTGCTCATATCGGAGTGTTAGAGGTTCTGGAGAAGGAGAAAATACCTATTGATTTCATCTCGGGAACCTCGATGGGAGCAGTAGTAGGAGCCTTCTATGCTAAAAAGGGGAAGGTTGATTATTTAAAAAGTAAGATTTTCCCTTTTTTAAAAAGGGAGCTAATTAAGGAATTAGAAGAAAGATTCAGTTTAGCTTCTCAGAAAGATATAAGTAAAAATCCTAAAGTCAAAAAGGCTTTTCTTTTTATTCGGGAATTTTATCTCTGGAATATCCGAATAGTTAAAAAAGGGCTCATAGATTATCGTCCTTTTGAGGTTCTTTTTAAGGAAGCCTTAGATGAGTGGAAATTTTCGGATTGTAAGATTCCCTTTCTCTGCGTAGCAGTAGACTTGGTAAAGGGAGAAGAGGTTTATTTAGGAGAGGGTCTTTTGTATAAGGCTTTGCTTGCTTCCTGTGCTTTACCGGGAGTTTTTCCTCCCTTAAGAGAAGGAGAAAAGTATTTAGTAGATGGCGGAGTATTGGAAGCTCTTCCTACTTTAGCTTTACGCAAGAAAAAAATAGATTTTATCCTGGGAGTAAGTTTAGAAAAGAAAAGACAGGAAAGAGTGGGCAGAAGTAGTATAGATATTCTTTTAAATGTAGATGAGATAAGGTACAATAGATTACTGGAAATTTTTAAGAATTTAGCTGATTTTATTTTTGAGCCTGAAGTTTCCGATTTTGGCTGGGCTGATTTTTCTAAGGTAGATACAATTATCGAGAGAGGAAGACAAGAAGCTTTGGAAAAACTCCCCCAGCTTAAGAAGAGATTAAAACGCAGGCGATTTTTTCCTTTCTTTAGGAAAGGAGGTTGCTATGGTTAACAGGATAAAGCAATTTGTAGCTGAACAAGCCATTAAGAATATTATAAGGCTTCTTCCCCGCTTTTCTAAAAATACTTTGATAAAGCTTACCTATTTAGCAGAGAGAGTGATGACCAAAGAAGACCCTGTGGTTTTAAAAGCTATTAGAGAGACCAGGAAGTATTTCTTAGAGAACCATCCTTCTATAGAGATTGCCCGGAAAGTCTTTACTCAGCTTTCTCCTCATTGTCGGAGAAAATTTGTCGAGAATCTATTTATCAATGCTATGTTTAAGGGGGTAGATAAGGCTAAAGAGTTTAAAGAAGAGTATGGTTTTGAACCTCCCTGGTTTTTGGTCTTATCTCCTACTATGAGATGCAATCTTAATTGTCTGGGTTGCTCTACTCGTAAATACTCTAAGTCCGAGGATTTAGATATAGAGATAGTAGATAGGATTTTGACTGAAGCTAAGCAGAAGATGGGTATTCACTTTATAGTTACTCAGGGCGGGGAGATGTTTGTCTATGAGGATATGTGGAAGCTCTACCAAAAACACAACGATGTTTATTTTCAAGTCTATACTAACGGTACCCTTATTGATAAGGAAGCAGCCAGAAGGCTTGCTGAGTTGGGTAATGTTGCTCCTATTATAAGTTTAGAGGGTTTTAAAGAACAAACCGATGCTCGCCGAGGTAAAGGAGTTTTTGATAAGTGTATGCAAGCTATGGATAATTTGAAAGAAGAAGGAGTTTTGTTTGGAGCTTCTATTACTCATACCCGGGTTAATTCTGATATAGTTACTTCCTTAGATTTTATGGATATGCTGATTTCCAAAGGAGCATTTATAGTCTGGTATTTTCAGTTCCTTCCTATTGGTAAAGACCCTGATGTCAACCTTATGCCTACGCCTCTTCAGAGACAGAGGCTCCGAAACTTTGTAGAAGAAGTAAGAGCGACTCGTCCAATATTTATTGGCGATTTCTGGAATGATGGTCCTTTTGTGGGAGGGTGTATTGCTGCTGGAAGGAGGTACGTCCATATTAATCATAAAGGAGATGTGGAGCCATGTGCTTTTGTCCATTTTGCTGTAGATAATATAAGAGAAAAATCTCTAATTGAGGCTCTGCAGTCAGATTTCTTTAAATTCTTGCGGTCAAAACAACCCTTTGCTGAAAATCTCTATGCTCCCTGTATGATTATTGATAATCCTTATATTTTGAGAGAGGCAGTGAAGAATTTTAAAGCCTACCCTACTCACGAAGGAGCAGAAAAAGTATTAGAAGGAGAGGTTGCCCAACACTTAGATAGATACTCTTCTGAGCTTAAAGAGTTGACTAAGTCTGCCTGGGAAGAATGGAAAGCTTCCCGGGAAAGTCCGGAGATTTCTCAACCTGTTTAATGAGTATATTTTTAAGAAAGGTTTATAGACTCTCTGCTTTGATTTTTCCTTTAACCTATTTTTTTTCTTCCAAGGCTTTTATCTTAGGCATAACCGGAGTTATTCTTCTGGGACTACTCATTTTAGAAATAGTTAGATTTAAAAACCCTTCCTTTAATAGGAAAATATTTTCTTCTTTTTCTCGCCTTTTAAAAGACAGAGAAAGAGAGAGAATTTCCGGGACTACTATTTTTTTTATAGGAGTTTTTATTACGGTTTTAATTTTTCCTAAGGAGATAGCCATAATTTCTTTACTTTACTTAATTGTAGGAGATGCTCTCTCAGGGATAGTCGGGTTTAACTGGGGAAGATTTAAGATAGGTAAAAAATCCTTGGAAGGATTTTTAGCTTGTTGGTTAGGTTGTTTGGGTATAGGTTTAATTTTAAGAATTTTTTTTCTCTTTTCTTACCCGGCACTGATTTTATCTTCTTTGGCTGTAGCTTTAGTAGAATTATTCCCCTTTATTGACGATAATTTAACTATACCTCTAATAGGAGGGGCTATTCTCTATGTTCTTAGATAGGTATTTTAAGTTTAAAGAAAATAATACTAATTTAAAAAGAGAAATTTTAGGAGGATTAACTACCTTTTTTACTATGGCTTATATTATAGTAGTTAATCCAGCTATTTTGGAAGCTTGCGGTATTCCTAAGCCAGCCTCTTTTACTGCCACTGTGCTTTCAGCTTTTCTGGGAACTCTTTTAATGGGAGTTTATGCTAAAAGACCTTTTGCTATTGCTCCTTATATGGGAGAGAATGCTTTTATTGCCTATACAGTATGTAAAGTCTTAGGTTTCCCCTGGCAAGTAGCTTTGGGGGCTGTGTTTTTAGGAGGAGTTTTATTTTTTTTCCTTACCGTATTTAAGTTAAGAGCCTGGTTATCTAAATCTATCCCTCAGTCTTTAAAGTATAGTTTTTCGGTAGGGTTAGGACTTTTCTTAGCTTTTATTGGTTTAAATATTTCGGGGTTTATAAGTTTAGGCACAGCTTCAGCTCCAGTGAAGTTAGCCAATTTAAGAACACCCGATACTTTATTAGCTGTTTTTTGCCTTCTTTTGATTTCTCTCTTGATGATTAAAAAAGTAAGAGGAGCTTTTTTATTAGGTATGCTTTCAGTTACTTTTTTAGGGGTTTTTTGGGGAAAGATAAAAATAGATTCTTGGTGGAGTTTGCCTCCTTCTTTAGCTCCGACTTTTTTAAAATTTACTGAATTTTTTAAATATCCGGGATTGGTCTTAACCTGGGGGATGTTTTCAGTGGTTTTAACTGTATTTGTTATGGATTTCGTAGATACTATGGGTACTTTAATTGGGGTTTCAGCCCGAGCAGGTCTTTTAGATAAAGATGGGAACCTCCCGGAGATTGAGAAACCTATGTTAGTAGATGCTTTAGCTACAATATTTTCGGCAAGTTTAGGAACCACTACTGCTGGTACTTATATAGAGTCAGCCTCAGGCGTAGAAGAAGGAGCTCGCACCGGCTTTTCCAGTGTGGTTTGTGCTTTCTTATTCTTATTAGCTTTATTCTTTTCTCCTCTGCTTACCCTGGTTCCTCCCTATGCTTATGGCCCGGTTTTAGTTATTGTGGGCAGTTTAATGATTTTCCCTGTGGCCAGAATAGATTTTTCTGACTATACTGAGTATATCCCTGCGTTTTCAGTAATTGTATTTAGCTGTTTTACCTATAATTTAGGAGTAGGGATTACTGCAGGGTTTTTGTTCTATCTTTTGCTTAAATTATTTTCAGGAAGATTTAAAGACTTAAATTTGGGGAGAATTCTTTTGGGAATAGTTTCTCTTTTATTCTTTTTATTTTATCCTTATAACTAAAGGGAGGGGGTTATGTTGGTTAAGAGTTTAGGTCTAAGATTTAGTTTTTTGAAACTGGTGAGAGAAATTTTAATAGTGAGTATTTTTGTTTTTCTTTTAACTCTTTCTTCTAAAGCAAGAATTTATTTCCCTTTCTCTCCTGTTCCTGCGACTTTGCAGACTTTAGTTATTTTTTTAGGTGTAGTTTTCTGGAGAGAGAAAGCAGTTTTTTCTCAGCTTATCTGGATTTTCTTAGGTATTTTAGGTCTTCCTCTCTTTTCTCGGGGAGGAGGGTCTCTCTATATTTTTTCTCCCACTTTTGGATATATATCAGGATTTTTAGTAGCCAGCTTATTCTTAGTTAAGTTTTTATTTTTAAAAAAGAATTTTTATTGGTACCTTCTTTCTTTCTCCTTAGCTAATCTAATCATTTATATTTTGGGAGTGGTAGGGATTGTTTTGAGTTTAAAGATTTCTTTTCTTTCAGCAATAGGGATTGGGGTTTTTCCTTTTATATATGGAGATTTTTTGAAGATAGTCTTAGCTAGTTTAATAACTAAGTTAAGCAAAGTTTGATTATGTTGCGACGCTGGTTTTTTACCGGATTAGTAGTTTTAGTGCCTGTGGTTATTACTATCTATGTAGTAATAGGGCTCTTTAACTTTGCTGATTCTATTTTAGGTAAGTATATAAATCGTTATATTTTCCTTTATTTTGGTTATAAAATCCCGGGTTTAGGGATAATCTTTTCGGTCTTGATAATTGTTTTGGTAGGAATTATTTCTTCTTTTCTCAGGTGGAGGATTTTTAAGCGGTTGGAATTATTAATTTTAAAATTTCCTTTAGTGGGCAGAATTTATGCCCCTACCAAAGAAATTGTAAGATTTTTATTTTCTCCCTCTAAACCTTCTTTTAAAAGAGTTGTGTTAGTAGAATTTCCTAAAGAGGGTATATATTCTTTAGCTTTTATAACTGGAAAGTCTTCTAAGATTAATCAAAAGACTGGTAAAAAAATGATAAGCATCTTCATTCCTTCTTCACCTTCTCCTCTCACCGGCTTTACTTATTTTATATCTGAAGATAAACTCATCTATTTAGATATCTCTGTAGAAGAGGCAGTTAAGATTATAGTTTCGGGAGGAATGTTGAGTTCTTCAGAAAATTTCTCTCAAAAATAGTTGCCTATTTTTAAAATTTAGATAAAATATATCTCTATTTTATTTTCTAAATTATGGCTAAGTATAGTTTAAACAAAGAAGAGTTTTTCATAGAAGACTACAACAAGGCAAAAAGTTTTTGTAGTTTCTTGCCCGGTATTTCTGGTAAGTTTGGCCTTCCTCTTTGGTGCTTTTATGTAAATAGGGCTCAGGGAGTAGTAAGTTTGGGGATAAAAGATAAGGACCACTCCCTTTTAGAATTTTTACCGGCCAATAAGTCTCTATTTTCAGTATTTTACCGGGGGTTCAGGACATTTTTAAAAATAGACTCTAAATTTTATGAGCCTTTCCGCATCCCCCAGAAGAACCAGGTGAGGCAGGTTATGAAAGTGTCTTCCTCTTTTCTGGAGATTGAAGAGGAAAATAAAAAGAGGGGTTTGGATATAAGGGTAAGGTATTTTACTCTGCCTTCTTCTGAATTTGCTTCTTTAGTAAGGATAGTGGAGTTAAAAAATATTACTACCCGGCCCAGAGATTTAGAAATTATTGATGGTTTGCCAGGTATACTTCCCTATGGTTGTAAGAACCTTTTTCTTAAAGATTTAGCCCGGACTTTAGAGGCTTGGATGCAAAGTTATCTTAATAAAGATTTAGCCTTTTTTAAGTTGAAGGTTTCTCCTCAGGATATTGCTCAGACTATTTATATCCAAGGAGTAAATTTCTATTTTTCTTGTTTTTTCTCTAAGAAAAACGAGATTAAATTTTTAAGGCCAATCATAGATTCCCACCTTCTTTTTGGCGAGGATTCAGACTTAAGCCTCCCTTTTAATTTTGCAGATAAAAAGTTTAATTATGTAAAGAAAGACCTTCTTCTGGGAAGGACTCCCTGTGCTTTTTCCTTCGTCAAACTGAGGCTTAATCCCCAGGAGAGTTTTAGATTTTTTAGCTTTATTGGTTCAGCAGAAAGAGAGGAAGAGGTTGTTAATTTTTCTAAGAAGCTAAGTTTGAGTTGGATTGAGGATAAGTTTGAAGAGAATAAAAAAATTATAAAAGAGATTCAGCAAAAGGCTTTTATAAATTCTTCATTAAAAACCCTTGACTTCTATACTCAGCAGAATTTCTTAGATAATGTTTTAAGGGGAGGGTTTCCTCAAAGGTTTGGAGATAAAGTCTTTTATCTCTATAATAGAAAGCACGGAGATTTAGAAAGAGATTATAACAGATTTAAATTTGAACACAACTTCCTTTCTTCAGGAGAAGGAAATTACCGGGATATAAATCAGAATAGACGCCAGGATGTATTTTTTGAGCCCAAAGTTTTTGAAGAAAATATCCGGTTATTTTTTAATCTTCAGAGGTTAGATAGTTATAATCCTTTAGTAGTTAAGTCTCCTAAGTTTATTTTTAGGGATAAAGAGTCTTTTAAGAAGGCTTTTTTTGAGTTTTTCGTTTCAGAATTGTTAAAGAAGTTAGAAGGAATGGTGTTTTCAGAATTTTCTCTCTCGGAGTTTATGAGGTTTTTGAAGGAAAATAAAGTATCTTCTAAATTGTGGGAGGAATTAATTAAAAGAGTTTTGAGTTTTTCTAAGAAGGTAGAACAGGCTGATTTTGGAGAGGGTTTCTGGATAGACCACTTTACTTATAATTTGGATTTGGTAGAGAGTTTTTTAGCAGTATTTCCTGATAAAGAATCAGAGCTCTTATTTAAAGAAGAGTATTCTTTCTATGATGATTTCTGCAAACTGACCCCCCGGAGGAAAAGATATTACCTTAAAGATGGCTATATTTTGCAAAAAGATTTTCTGGGGTTTGACGGGGAAAAAGCCAATTTGATAAATTCCCGTCAGTATTTTAAACACCAGTTAAGAATAAGAGATAAAGACGAAGTTTTCTATACTAACTTATTAGTTAAGCTTTTGGTAGTAGTTTTGAACCGGATTTCTACCCTTGACCCTTTTGGCAGGGGCGTAGAAATGGAGGCAGGAAAACCGGGCTGGTGTGATGCCCTTAATGGTTTACCTTCTCTTTTAGGCTCCTCTTTGGCCGAGACCTTTGAGCTTTTGAGGATAATTCTCTTTCTTAAAGAAAAGGTTGGAAAATACAGAGAAAAGAAGATATCTCTGCCTTCAGAAATATTTAACTTTTTTAAAGACTTAAAAGAGCTTCTTCAGGAAAGTAAATCGGAGGGTTTTAAAGATAGTCTGGATTTCTGGGAGAGGAGCCATACTCTTAAAGAAGATTTCCGGGAAAAAGTCTTCTGGGGAGTAAGTTCTGAATTTTATTCACTATCTTTAGGAGAGGTAGAGGAGTTTTTAGAGCTGAGTGAGGAGAAGATTTCTTTAGGGTTAAAAGATATAGATTATAAGAGATTGCCTACTTACTTTATAAATGAAGTAGTGGAATACCAGGAAAAGCAGGGTTTTATCTTTCCTTTAAAGTTTAAACAGAAGGAACTCCCTATCTTTTTAGAAGGCTTTGTGAGAGCTATGAAGATATCGCCCCCAGAAACTATTAAACTAATCTACAATTCTTTAAAGAAAAGTTCCCTCTATGATAAGAATTTAAAGATGTACAAAATCTGTACTTCTTTGAGAAAAGCACCTTTGGAAATAGGAAGAATAAAAGTATTTCCTCCGGGCTGGTTAGAAAATGAATCTATCTGGGTGCATATGGAGTATAAGTATCTTTTGGAATTAATAAAGGCTGGACTTTATGAAGAGTTCTATAAAGAATTTTTTAACTGTTTTATCTGTTTTTTAAAACCTTCAATTTATGGGAGAAGTAATTTAGAGAATTCTTCTTTTATAGTAAGTTCAGCTAATCCCGATAAGAAGCTCTGGGGGAGAGGTTTTGTGGCTCGACTTACTGGAGCAACTTCTGAAGCTTTAAATATACTACTTTTTATGTGTTTAGGAAAAAATCCTTTTTATCTGAAGCAAGGGAAATTAATATTAGAGTTTAAGCCTTTGTTAAAGAAAGACCTTTTTACTAAAAAAGAAGATGCTGTCTTTATCTTAGATAATAAAGGAAAACCCCAGGAATTTACTCTCCCTAAAAATACTTTTTCCTTTATGTTTTTAGGCAAGACTTTGGTTATCTATCATAATCCCCAGAGAATTGATACTTATAACCGGAAAGCAAAAGTAGAAAAAATAATAGTTAGATATGCCAACCAGGAGGAATTTGTATTTAATTCTTCTCAGATAGAAGAACCACATTCTTTAAGGATAAGAGACCAGAAAGCCTGGATTATTGAAGTATTTATTACTTCGGGTTAATTTATCAATATCCGTATAATACTAATTAGGGTTAAAAGGAGGCGGTTTTTGAGGGTGTTTAAAAGAACCCTGAAAGCATTTTCTATCCTTTTCTTAGTCTATGTCTTCCTTCTAAGTATTAAGCTGATTAGTAAAGGAGCCCATTTTTTAGGTGAAGACTTTGCTCGCAAACTCATCTCTACCACTTCAGACCCTTTTGTCGGGCTTTTTATTGGTATCTTAGTTACAGTAGTGGCTCAGTCTTCTTCTTTAACTACTTCTTTGGCGGTGGCTTTAGTGGGTGCTGGTACTTTAAATATTAACTGTGCTATCCCCATTATTATGGGAGCTAATATTGGCACAACCGTTACTAACACTTTGGTTTCTTTAGGTCACATTTCCTGGAGAGCAGAGTTTAAAAGAGCCTTTCAGGCGGCTACAGTCCATGATTTTTTTAATATTTTGACAGTGATAATCCTTTTTCCTCTTCAGCTTAAATTTGGGTATCTTACTAAGATTTCTCTATTCTTTGAAAGGTTATTTGAGGGAGTAGGAGGAGTTAAGTTTAGCAGTCCTGTAAAAGTTCTTCTTTCTCCAGCAATTTCTTTTTTTAAGAAGGTATTTATAGAAAATCTTTCTTTTTCAGAAAACTGGGCAGGGATTTTATTTATTATTCTGGGATTAGTCTTTTTATTTTCCTCTCTGTTTTTCTTAGTTAAAATATTAAGAAAGCTCTTTATTGGGAAGGCTGAGGTTTTAATAGATAAGTATATATTTAGAAATAATTTTTTAGCTATGAGTTTAGGGTTTTTAATTACAGTAATAGTTCAGTCTTCTTCTTTAACTACTTCAGTGATGGTTCCTTTAGCTGCCGCTGGGGTTTTAAGTTTAGAAAAAGTCTTTGTTTATACTATGGGGGCAAACGTGGGTACTACCTTTACTGCTCTCTTAGCTTCTTTGGCTGTGGTCGGAGAAGGTAGAACTGCAGCTTTAACCGTAGCCTTAGCTCATTTATTCTTTAATCTTTCGGGGATAGCTATATTTTATCCTTTTAAGAAGATAAGAAATATTCCCCCAGCTTTGGCTAAGAAGCTTTCTCAACTCTGTTATAAGCGGAGGTACTTTTCTTTAATCTATACTTTAGTAATTTTTATGGTTTTACCTTTGTTCCTTATTTTTTTAAGAAAGCTCTTTGTAAAATGATGTAGGTGAGAAATGTTTAAAGATATTTTAAATATTTGGAAAGAAGAAGAGTTTTTAAAGAAAGTAGTAAAAGATTTTGAGAATATGCTCAAAGAAGCTCAAGATATCTTTGATAAGGCAACTTCTGTATTTTGGAAGAAGATACCTTCTCAGGAAGTTCATGCCTTAATATACTCAAAAGATAGAAAGATTAATGAAGAAGAGCAGAAAATAAGAAGAAGACTCATTGAACACTTAGCTATTAATCCCCGTAAAGATTTTACTGCCTGTTTGGTTTTTATGAGTGTAGTAAAGGACGCTGAAAGAATCGGTGATTATTGTAAAAATATTTTTGAGCTAAGTTATATCTTGAAAAGTTCACCCCAGGACAACTTAACCAGTAGTTTCCAGGATTTAGAAACCCAGATAAGAGAGAGCTTGCAGGAGATTCCTTCAGCTTTCATTTCTGCAGATAATGAGAAGGCAGTTACTCTGATGCAGAGGCACGGAAAAATTTCTTCTCAATGTGAGAGTATGATTCGTTCAATGATTGACCAAAATTTTTCTGCTGATAAGACCGTAGCTTACACTTTGCTTTTACGCTACTACAAGAGAATCAGTGCTCATATAGCTAACATAGCCTCAGCTATAATAAACCCTATAGAAAAAATTGATTATGTAGCTGAAGGGCTTCTTTAAATTATTAGTTCTTTTGTTTTATTGTTCAGGCGGTTATTAGTTAAAGAATAAAGGGGTAAGATGTCTAAGAGAAAGAGGAGAGGAAAACTTTCCTGGAGAAGCAAGAGAGCAAACCACGGAAGAAAACCCTGTAGAGGTTAACTCCAGCCGCTTTCTATTCTAATGAATAGATAAACTATCAAACTAAAGTTCAGAATTGGTAGGGGTTATTTAAGTCTCGCCAGGCAGTAATCTGAACTGAGGCTTCTATTCCTAAATTTTCAATAGCAGACATATAGTCAGCATTATAGGCAAGATGGGCATTGCCATTTATCCTTACTTCTTGGGCCCAGACTCCTCCATCTACATTTAGACCTCCTCCGCCCCCATTTATCCGGAATTGACCCCGAGTATAGATTACCCCGTCAATCTGGCCATTACCATTAATTACTATATCATCGGTATCATCAGGATCAGTTATAATATCCCCTGCTACTACAAAGAAACCTCCAATAGTTCCGATATTACCGTTAAGTTCTAAATCAGTAGTTACATAGACTACATTAGGGACTCCTTCGGAGTACCAGAAAGAAGATGGGAAACTATCATTCCCATTTTTTACTTCCTGAAGACGAGTTTCATCATAGAC
>Ga0180300_10000075_pt1 | contig 34983 bp, 33 predicted proteins | sample GuaBasSediGuay15_FD_121798 | JGI IMG/M metagenome (GOLD analysis project Ga0180300, IMG submission 121798) | Subseafloor sediment microbial communities from Guaymas Basin, Gulf of California, Mexico - Guay15, Core 4569-2, 21-24 cm | ecosystem: Environmental > Aquatic > Marine > Hydrothermal...
ATAATTAAGTGTTCATGGTCATGTAAATTCCTTGCCTACAAAAAGCTCCCATGGGAGACGATTTTCATTATAAGGTTACGTCCTAGAAGCTAAAACGATAGGAAATACTATATACGGTATCTCTTAATCTGAGCCGTAACTATATTTTTATAACAATAAACATCTAGAAATTTATGAAGGTGAAATTTATGCCTAAGGAGAAGCCCCTCTTCGTAATAGCTGGTATGCTAGGAGCAGGATGTACACATGTCGCGAGGCTCCTTTCTGAGAAGCTTGGAATAGACTTCGTTAATACTGAGCGATTGTTAAGGGAAATAGTAGTGGATAGAAAGATTTCCTATGCTGAATTGAGCCAAATGGTGTCTTCAGGCGAGGTAGATATAGAAAAGGTAATGCGCAATATGTTACTTGATTATGTTAATGAAAGAAATATAATAATTGAGGGGAGGTCTGCACTACTTATACTCGATAGACCTGCGGACATAAAGGTCTTTCTCTGGGCCCCATTTGAGTATAGAGCAAAGATGGTTGCTGAGCGAAGAGGTATATCACTAGAGGAGGCTAGAGAAGCAGTAAGATATTCTGATACGGAGAGGGAAAACCTCGTTAGAAGACTCTATAAGAGGGATTGGCTCAATGTTGAACTATACGATCTCGTTATAAATAGTGCCCGATGGGACTATAGTGAAATCGTAGAGCTAATCCTAAATGCCTACAAGCTTCGTAGTAATAAGAAGAAGGAAAGTAAGTCATGAGGTACTTAACTTTAGCGCTTCCTTTTCTCCCTTCAGTATGCTGATAACATCCTCTAACACCCTTATTGCTTTTTCGTATGCCTTAATCCCTTTTTCAGTTACCCTATAATAACTTCTTCCACTACTACCTGTAAATCTCTCTAGTAGACCTTCTCTTGTCATTTTATAAAGAACTGTATATACTGCAACTGTTGACACCTTAATCCCCATCCTATTAGTTATATGTACCTTAACTTCATACGCATACATGGGGCTCTCCTTAAGAACCCTTATTACGTATAACCATAGGTTCTCCTTAGTTAACTTCGTAATAAGCCTTTGAAGAGCTGGCGTTCTATCTATAGATTCCTCATTCATTACTTTATTCACCATACTTGAATTCTCGTAATACATAGTTAAGGATTCCACTTAGCATATCAGTTAAATTTATATATGTGACCCTTCTTCGGAATTAATTTCCTATTGAAAACAATGTCCTCGTTTATATCATATGGTCTTTAGTCATCTATCACTATGGAGAGATCACCATGGTAGGGCTCTTTTTACAACTTCATTAATGATAGTATTCAAGTTATCTCCTAGAATGTCATGGCTGAGTACTGGAGTAATATTAAGCGTTTCATACAAAAGTCATCAAGCTAAAATCTCTATGATGAAGTCTCAATCACGTCTCTCTGAAGAATACTTCAACGATGGACAAATAGAAAGGCAAGCAGATCTTTTAGTAAGCCTTATAGAAGATGTTACTAGTCTCAAAAAAGAGGCTGAGCAAGCACTCTCAGCTTTAATGAATCTTCTTGAACAAGAACAACATCCGATCCTGAATAGAGTTGTAGAGAACCTAATTAAAGAGTTAAGACCGCCTCCACCGCCAGATGTGAATAAAGTGAGAGAAGTCGGTACAATACTCCTCTCTTATAGAGATACTATTAGGAACTACCTCTCAAAAGTGCGTAAGTACGTGGATATAGTTAGGAAACTTGCCTCCGGACTCCGGCTTCTAACGGATGAATTGAACATCCTCAAAGAATGGCAGTTAATCCTCGAGAATAACTACCCCAAACTCTTCGTTCGTGCACAGAAGATATATACAAAGGCATCCCATCTCTTAGAGAAGGATAATATCCTCAACGTTGAGGAATACGTTATAGAGATCTCTGAAGCTATAAGCGAGATTCAAGACTTCCTAAAGACATGTAAGGTTAGGCTTGAAAGAGATATAGGCAGTCTGCTTAAAAAGATTGAAGTATGCGAAAGATTGTACAGACAAATAAGAAAGCTCGTAGGTATTGAAGAGATTCAGAAGGTCAATGACGAAAGAATGCGCTTAGAAAGGATTAGAGAAACCCTCGAGGAAGCACGTCTTAAAGCTCCTCTAGTCAAGGTAGATCTTGCTAAAACTGAAAGAGAAATAGATGGGGTACTTAACAGCTATAGGGAGTTGTTCAACTCATTCATGAAGGATAATGACTTTAGGGTTTATAGGGGTCTAAGTGAATGGAAGACAATTCACAAGGAGAGTATACCATTACATGTAGTGGTTGATAAGCTCTCAAGGAAATTAGGCATGTCATATAACGACATACTCGAAGCCCTATATGAACTATGTAAGAGGAATGTAATAATCGTAAAAGTCAAGGTAAGTGATGCCTAAGGATTATATTGAAAACACAGTTAATTATTGCCTGAGAACATAAAACATTATAAAGTTTCTTATCTGAGGATGATATTGGGAGTACGCGTATGTACTTTGTGGGAGTTGATGGTGGCGCTACTAAAACTCTCGCGATACTATCAGACAAGCAGGGACGGATATTAGGATGGGGTCTTTCTGGACCTTCAAACTATCATCAGGTTGGCGTAGAAGGCGCAATTAATGCAATAAATGAAGCAGTAACTAAAGCCATGAGTATGGCGAAAGTAAATCGCGTTAATGTAATGTGCTGTGGACTAGCGGGTATAGATACTAAAAGGGATTACGAGATAATGTATAAGCATATAAACTCAATAGAACTAGCTGAGAAGAAAATCCTTGTCCATGATGCTATAATTGCCTTAATGGGTGCTACAGCTGGAAGACCTGGTGTAGTAGTTATCGCAGGTACTGGTTCTGTTGCAGCTGGGATGAATGAGAGAGGGGAATATACTAGAGTTGGTGGTTGGGGTCCAATATTAGGAGATGAGGGAAGCGCTTATTATATAGCTCGTGAGGCATTGGCTGCGGTTCTTAAAAGTTATGATGGGAGAGAAGAGGAAACAATGTTAACCTCAGAGCTTCTCAAGGCAATGAATTTAAGGGAAGTAGAGGATATAGTAAACAAGATTTACGTTGAAAAAGTAGGAGTAACGTATATTGCAAGCTTAGCTCCTGTTGTAACGAAATGTGCTAGCCTCGGGGATAGGGTAGCTCTAAGAATCATAAGGAGAGCTGCTAAAGAGCTAGCTGAGTTGATAATTGCTGTTGCTAAGAAACTTAAAATGACAGAATATGAATTCTCAATAGCTCTTGTAGGTGGAGTCTTTAAGGCTGGTGATCTGATAATAAAGCCCCTGTATGAGGAGGTAAAAAGAGTAGCCCCTAAAGCTAAGATTATTGAGCCTATGCTTCCACCTTGCGCAGGTGCTCTAATAATGGCTTTAAGGGAAGGTGGAATAAAGATAGAGCAAAACGTAGTTACTAACATCAAGAATACATTGAAAAACGTGCCTGTATAATATCCGTAAACCCATCTTTAAGCTTATTTTTGCTACCCCATAGAAGTTTATAAGGGGATTTTATGCAAGAGAAAGGCCTTGGAGTAGGCATTGTCGGCACAGGGTTCATGGGTAGCACTCATGCAAATGCATGGGCTAAGGTTCCTTATACGAAGTATATTGCAATATGCGAAACTTCTCCACGAATGTACGAACGCGCTGAAGAATTGGCCTTTAGACTAAACGCCAAGTTATATAAAAGCTATGAAGAACTCCTCAAGGATCCCAATATAAACGTTGTTGATATATGCCTACCTACGTTCCTTCATAGGGATTATGCGGTAAAAGCTATGGAAGCAGGTAAACATGTCCTTCTTGAAAAGCCTATTGCTCTAAGATTAAAGGATGCAAGGGAAATAATAGATACAGCAAAGAAGACAGGTGTAAAATTCATGGTAGCTCATGTACTCAGGTTCTTCCCAGAGTACGTTAGGATAAAATATCTAGTAGATGTAGGTGCGATAGGCGAGCCAAGGATCGCAAGAGCTTACCGGTATAGCTCATTCCCAGCATGGAGTGTAAAGGGATGGTACGGCGAGCATAAGCTTAGTGGAGGAGTTGTAGTGGATATGGCAATTCACGATTACGATTTCTTAAGATGGGTATTCAACGATGATGTTGATAGGGTATGTGCATTAGCTCCTCCTCCTGAGAAGAAGGTAATAAAGGAGATAACCGCTGTAGATCATGGCATGATAATTTTGAAGTTTAAGAAGGGAGGTATAGCCTTCGTAATGACGAGCTGGTCCTATCCCAAGGGCTATCCATTCTCTACATACTTTGAGATAGCGGGTACTAATGGAATTCTTCATGTTGATAATAAGATTACAGCACCGTTAAGGATCGCTAAACCAGATCTATATGAAGGACGACAAGTGTTTTGGCAGGATCCATATTACCTTGAAATACTGCATTTTGCAGAGCATATCGTGGAAGGTAAGCCACTTAGAGTAACCCCGGAGGATGCCTATAAGGCCCTTGAGATAGCATTAGCCGTTCTCAAATCTGCACTTGAAGGTGGTGTCCCAGTTAATCTACCCCTTAAGGAGGAGGTGATACCATGAGGAAGTTAAAGGCTGCTCTCTTAAGCTTCGCTCACGTCCATGCCCATTCTTATGCACGTGTATTAAAGGAGCTAGAGAACGTAGATTTTGTTGCAGTATGGGATGATAATGAAAGCAGAGGTAAGGAGGCTGAGGAGAGATATAAAGTTAGATACTACAGGAGCTTGGATGAACTCTTTAAGCTAAATAGGGATCTTGACTTCGTAGTAATAGCTTCAGAGAACGCCAAGCATTATGAGTTAACTAAATATGCTCTTGAGAACGATGTACATGCCTTAGTAGAGAAGCCATTTACCATAAGACTCGATCACGCTGATGAATTAATCGCTCTCTCACGTAAGAGAGGAAGATATGTAGGAGTATGCTTCGTAATGAGACATCATACTTCTGTAATACAAGCTAAGGAGCTCATCGATAGAGGCGAGATAGGAGAAATAGTATCGATAACGTCGACTAATCATGGAACATGTCCATATAAGGCAGCTCATTGGTTTGTAGAGCCCATGCTATCATATGGGGCAAAGGTACCTCTCAAGCCAGGGGATAGAAGATTCAGAGGTGGTGCAGTAACGGATCATACCGTTCATTGTGCAGATTTACTAAGGTGGATCACTGGAAGTGAGGCATGTGAGGTATTTGCAGAAGTTGGCGAGAACATAAGAGGAGATCTAGAGGTTGAGGACAATGCTTTAATATTAATAAAGTTCAGGAACGGCGTACAGGCATCAATAGATTGCAGCTGGAGTAGACCTGAGGATGTCTATCCTACATGGGGTGACGTAAACCTATACATACTCGGTACAGGAGGTGTCATAGAGCTTGAGTCATTTAATCAGCAGATATCCCTAGCATCATGGAGGAGAGGAAGGCTTACTTACGAATACTGGGGTCCAGATGTAGACTATGATCTCATAAAGGACTTTGCAAATGCAATAATCGAGGATAGAGAGCCTAAAGCTACTGCTTTCGATGGACGACAGGCTACGGAAATAATGTTGGCTGCATACGAGTCGATAGCTACAGGAAAGCCTGTTAAGCTACCTCTCTTCTGAAACATCGCGTGTCTCACTTAAAACCTTAAATTTTTATCCTTTTACTTTTCCTTACGGTGTGAAGTCACATGATCTCTAGAGAAGAGGCCCTCAATCTCATCAAGGAAAATGTCCGTAACGATAAGCTAGTAAAACATATGCTTGCAGTAGAGGCAATAATGAGGAAATTAGCCAAACGTCTTGGTAAGGATGAGACGTTATGGAGTCTAACAGGGCTCCTTCATGACTTAGATTACGACATAGTTAAAGGCGATATGGAAATTCATGGAATTAAGGCAGCTGAGATGCTTGAAGGCAAGTTACCAAAAGAGGCTCTAGATGCTATAAAGGCTCATAACGATTTAACAGGCTTTAAGTGCGATAGCGATTTAGCTAAGGCGTTAAAAGCAGCTGATCAACTCTCAGGACTAATCGTAGCCACAGCGTTAGTTATGCCACATAAGAAGATAGAGGAAATAAAGCTATCTACCTTAAGGCGTAAATTTAAGCAAAAGGACTTTGCAAGAGGTGTAGATAGGAATAAGATAAAATTATGTGAGGAGCTAGGCTTATCACTAGAGGAGTTCCTAGAGCTTGGTCTTGAAGCCCTTAAGGAGATCCATGATAAATTAGGCCTCTAGGTTATTTGCTTAAGGCGCTGGTATAGGCGGAGGATTGAAGACTAATGCGATAGCACCATACAGTACTATGTTCTCTCTCAACGGCGTTACCCTTATCTCAGGAGGTCTGTTCACAATGTAGTCATTTAGGTATTTCTTTATCGGTTCTAGAACTAGCTCCTCGTTATATAGCGTTACGCTTCCCCCTAGCGTTATTAATGTAGGGTCATAAGCGTTGATTATATTTGCAATACCAATGGCATTAAGCCTTCCTACCTCATTTACAATTTTAAGTGCGACTTTATCACCACTCTTAGCTGCATCGTAGATATCTCTAGCTGTTAGTTCTTCAATAGATTTGCCTGTACTAAACAACTTACTCTTTCTGACTTCCTCTTGGGGCATCTCCTCAATTAAGAGCTTAGCAAACTTGGGTATGTTCCTACCAGAGCAATATGCTTCCCAATGCCCCCTCTTACCACAGCCACAAATAAGTCTTCCCTCATAGTCTATAACTATATGTCCTACCTCATGTGCATTACCATCTTTCCCTAATAGGAGATGACCATTAACATAGACTCCACACCCTATTCCTGTACTAATTGTGACGTATACTAGATTATCTATTCTCTTTCCTGCACCAAAGGTCTTCTCACCAACTACTGCAGCAACGCAGTCGTTCAATACGTAAACTGGTAGATTGAACTCCTCAGATATAGGCTTCGCTAAAGGAACATCTCTAAGTCCTAGGTTAGGTGCTAGTAATATCTTTCCCGACTTTATATCCAATGGTCCTATTGATCCAATTCCAATCCCACGTACTTTCTTCAATTCACTTGGACTTACTAATCTCTTTATCATTGATATTATTTGATTACTTAGAGCATACTTATCTCCCTTTCTAACAGTCGGTTCTACAATTTTCTTGATAATTCTCCCATTTGAATCTCCCAACGCAACTCTCACGTTTGTTGCTCCTAGATCGACTCCTATAGCATATACTCTCTTCAACTTGATCCCTTAAGATAAGATCGCATCTCAGAATTTAATTTTATTTCTGCCACTTGACACTACGCTAATGTCTTTGATTTGAGAGAGAAAAAAGAGGACGCCTATCTGTAGGAGTGGAATAGCTAAGGTAGAATATAAAGCCTTAAGCTCTGAATAATATCTTGGAGAGAAAATGTTCACGCCATTTAATGTAAATGAGCTAAGAAGACTCATATCTGATGAACTTAAACAGCTTGAAGAGGAAGGTTATGATGTAACGAGGTTTAAGGAAGATTTTGTGAACATTAAAATGGAGGTAAGCGAGCTCATGAGGTTTTATTTTAAGTTAAGGGAAGCTCCACTTCGCTCCGATTACCCATTCGTCGAGCCATCAAGCTTAGCTCAGATACGCGCGCTATGTGAAGGAAGACCTAAAGAACTCATCGACAAGGTACGTAAGGATTCACTTCATGATAAAATACTGGGAGGTTGGGTTGGCAGGTGCATTGGATGCATGATAGGGAAGCCTGTAGAAGGATGGAGTAGAGAGAAAATAATGAACTCCTTAAGGAAAATAGGAGAATATCCTCTTAATGGATATTTCCCGGAACGCGCATTCACAGAGGAAGAGCTAAGATGGAAGAGAGCGCTTACTAGAGGCAATATAACTCAAGTTGAACGCGATGATGATATAGACTATACGATACTCAATACAATAATCTTAAATGAAAAAGGATTTGATGTAACAACTAAGGATATAGGTCTCTACTGGCTCTCAAAGTTGCCTTACAACATGGTATATACAGCCGAGCGTATGGCTTATAGAAACCTAGTTTTAGGTATAGAACCTCCGATGACAGCAACATATCTGAACCCATATAGGGAATGGATAGGAGCTCAGATTAGAGCTGATGCGTGGGGATATGCATGTCCTGGAGCTCCTGGAAAAGCTGCTGAGCTCGCATATCGCGATGCCTGCCTATCTCATACAAAGAACGGAATATACGGCGAGATGTTTGTAAGCGCCATGATTGCTGCAGCCTTCGTATTAGATGATTTAGAGGAAATAGTAAAAGTCGGGCTTTCTGAAATACCTAAAACGTCTCGTCTCCACAAGGCAATATCTCAGGTTATCGAATGGTGGCATGAAGGTTTAACATGGGAGGAGGCGATCGATAATGCTATAAACCATTACGGAAGATACAGTCCAGTTCATACAATAAATAATGCAGTATTGGTAACCATTGGTATTCTCTGGGGTGAAGGAAACTTTAGAAAAGCCGTCACGATAGCCGTAATGGGTGGTTGGGATACTGACTGCAATGGTGCTACCGTTGGATCCATATACGGCGTACTATGTGGATATAAAGGGATTCCAAGAGATTTAAAATCCCCTCTTAACAATAGGATAAGGAGCTGCATAGTTGGCTTTGATAACGTTAAGATAAGCGAAATGGCATCCATAAGTGAGAGAATCGCCTTAAAGTTCTTAAATACCAAAATTTAATTCGTGTTTAGGGATGCGAAGATGGAGGAGGTGAATTTAGCTCCTGCTCCAGACGATGGTATACTTCCCGAGGGCTTCTTTGTTACGAGCAATAGAAAGACCAAAATATGCCTTAAAGGAAAGCTAATTCCCGTAAAGAACATAAGGATGGACTGTTGCATTGTAGTTGATCCCCTTAAGGAAGAGGCAATCTGTCTTGAGCCAAGAAAGGTTAAGAAAGGAGATCTAATAGTGGTCGGCAATAAAGGAGTCATTGAAGAAGGCGAATTAGAATTCATGACGAGTCCCATATCGCCTGAGAGGCCTGCATGGATCATGGCTAGGGATGTTGCAAAGCTTATTAAATCCATTAAAGGCAAAGGGGGAAGGATATTCGTAGTTGCAGGTCCAGCCGTAGTACATGCCGGTGGAAGGGAAGCTCTTGCTAAGCTTATAAGGATGGGATTTGTAGATGTTTTAATTACAGGGAACGGCTTAGCGGTTCATGATATGGAAGCATCGATTTATGGTACATCTCTCGGTCGTTCTTTAAAGAATGGCCGCTATGTACATCATGCACATCACATATGGACTATAAATAAAGTGAACTCCTTGGGCTCTATAGCGAACGCAGTAAAAACAGGCCTAGTAAGGGACGGTATAATGTATGAATGCGTTGTAAACAATGTTAAATACATAATAGTAGGCTCCATAAGGGATGATGGCCCCTTAAAGGATACGATAACCGATATGATAAAGGCGCAGGATATTATAAGAGCGGAGATAACGAAGGGCGTGGACTTAGTGCTAGGTCTTGCAAGTGCTCTTCTCGTAATTGGGGTTGCAAACATGCTCCCCTATGATGTGACATTAGTTGTCGTTGATATAAATCCATCCGTCTTAATAAAAATATATGATCGTGGTTCGAAGCAAACAATATGCATAAACAGCGATGTAGGTCTCTTTCTCAGAGAACTAGTACGATTTATAGAACAGGAAGGGAGTTCAACTGCCAGTTAAACTAAGTTCAGATATCCCATAGGACGCTACCTTAAAATAAGGAGGCTATACATTAGTAAAATGTGAAGAAGATGGTTCCCAAGGACGTTATTTGTTACTTATTCCCATCACCTGATCAAGATATAGTTGAGATAGCCATAAGCGCTAGAATAATGCCTGAACCCGGAGTCCTAGCTAGAATATCTCGAATTTTAGCAAAACATAATATAAGGATATTGGCCCTCAACTTCTCCTCACGAAATGAGCGAAGGTTTATTATAGCCTTTATCGACATATCTAAGTCCGACATAACGCTTAATGAGTTAATAGATGAAATAAGAAATTTGGGGTTTGTTGATGATGTCCTAGTAAAGGAGAAAAAAGTCAATAAAGTGATAATAGATGGATTGGGCTATCCAATGACTTCAGGATGCGGAGAGGTCGATATGATATTAATCAATAGAGACTCGTTTAGTGAATTAATAAGTAGACTATATGAGGAGTGGAGAGATGCGGGAGCTAGCTTCATGTTCCATCAAGGCAAAGCATTAGGTGCAGGGGACGCACGTATGTTCTTAAGGTACCTGGCTGGTGGTGTTGAGAAAGATGCAATACGAGAAATACTAAACATAATTCTCGCGTACGGTTGGGGTATTCCTGAGGTAGTAAGTCTAAGGGATGACGTCATAGTGGTCAGGATATATAACTCATTCGAAGCGCTGAGGATGAAGTTCAAGATGGGAGAGCCTATGTGCTTCTTCATAAAGGGCTATATAATAGGACTTCTAAGTACTTTACTCGGCATAGAAATAGCAGACGCTGAAGAGATAAAGTGTATTGCAAAAGGAGATGAATATTGCGAATTCAGAATTCCTCTACGAGGGAAATACTAATACCTTCAATGCGTTTTCCTCCTTCTTATCGGCTATTTCAAATGCCCTCTTCGCCATACTTAATGGTAACTTGTGAGTAATTATCTTCTTCACATCGATGGTCCTAGTAGACATTAATTCCAGAGCTACAGGGAAATCATGCCAGTAAACCCTAGAACCAACTATATAAAGCTCCTTAGCAACTATATCCGTTGCGCTTACTCCAACTATTTCATCCTCAAAGAATCCTACAACAACGACCTTCCCATGAGGCCGCGTGACCTTTAATGCTTGATATAAGGTATCCCTAGCTCCTGCTACCTCTATCGTTACATCAATACCACGATACTTAGTTAGACTCGCTATCGTCTGTATTACATCATCCCTAGTAGGATTAATGATATAGTCAGCGCCTAACTTCTCAGCGACATCCAATCTATAATCAATAACGTCTGAGATGAATATCCTTCTTGCACCCACAGCTTTAGCTACTTGAAGAATTAAAAGACCTATGGGTCCTGCCCCAATTATGAATACATCATCTCCTAGCTTAATCCCAGCTCTCTTAACGACATGAACGGCTACTGCAAGGGGCTCTACTAAGGCTCCTTCTTCGAATCCTAAAGACTTTGGCAATTTAAACACTCTACTCTTAGGGACTTTAACGTATTCCGCCATAGCACCATCAACGTGTACTCCAAGCACCTTTAGGCTTCTACAGACATTATACTCACCCCTTCTACACAATTCGCACTTACCACATGGTATGAGGGGTTCTACAGTTACCCTCTCACCCTTACTATATTCATCTCCTTCAACGACAATTCCTGAAAACTCATGACCGGGAATCCTGGGCTCCTTTACGAATGGATGTCTCCCCCTATATATATGAAGATCGGATCCACATATACCACAAGCCCTTACGGATATTAACACCTCATTCTCCTTAACCTCAGGTATATCTCTTTCAATTACCTTAACTTCATAGGGCCTGGTTATTAGCGCTGCTCTCAACATCATCACCTCAACTATATGCTAATATTATCAGGGTATTCTCCTTAATAATAGTTGAAAGTGCTACTGGATATCAGTATTAAAGGCTTTACCATATATTATTCATGGTGAAGATAGTGCCCTCAGTTGAAAGTGCTACTAAGGATATGGACTTACACTCCGAAATAGTGAGGAAGACGGCATATATTGCCTCAAACTTAGGATATAGTGTCCCTAGTGTCAGCAGGAGCAAGAGAAGGAAATGTGATGTAATGATTCTAAACGAAAGAAACGGAAAAAGCGTTATAGTTGAAGTTGAAGCAGGTCATCAGCGGACCAATTACCGCAAATTAGCTAGGAGACTTAAGGAGGCTGGTTATTTAATAGTCATAACTGATAGACGTAATAGGATAATGAAGCGCTTTGAAAAGGAGATCGCAGAGGGGAGGATTTACGTACTTGATCCTAAGACTTACGAATACGTAACGCCTGCGCTCTTAGTCAAGCTATTAGATTAAGGGAAGTGTGCCTTTTTATCAATTAGTCAGATAAATTCATTAACATACACATGTTTAGTAGCCACTAAATACCTTAATTAGGAAGAGATATTGTTATGGAAAGGTGGGTTCAAACCCCCATTTAGTGAAAAATATAAATTTAAGGTTTCAAGATAACGCTAATATAAGAGAAATGATAGATATGCGAACATGTGTGAGTGAAAACTATTGGAAGTGTCCTCGCATTCCGGTTCTTCCGAGTGGAGTATTAGCAATTAAGAAAGGTGTCTGAGTATGAGGCTTGCACTAAGTGAAAGAACAGAAGGCGTGGAGAACGCCTCCTTAAGTAGTATTATCGAGAAAGTGCTATCCTACATACTTGACAAGAACATTAAGGTCATTAAACCAGAACGCAACCTTCAGGGAATCGTTTACCCTGAAATAGACAACCTTCTAGTCTCATTAGGAGTAACCATGCCTTCATATATAGTACTTGAAGCCCTAAGGGAGAAGGGCTTACTTGAGAAGAAGGTCATAGATCGTGCAATAACATGCCCTAATTGCGGCTCTTTTGATGTAATTACTAGGTATCACTGCCCTAACTGTGACTCATTCAACTTAGAGAAGACACATCTAGTAACCCACGTATCATGCGGTTATACCGACGCCTACATAAACTTCAAGAAAAACAGTAAACTTTTCTGCCCAAGCTGCGGCAAGGAGATAAGCGAAAACGAGTTGATCAAACGCGAGGAATTCAGTGAATTCTTCCTATGCCGCAACTGCAATACTAGAATAACCGAGCCTGAAGTCAAACATGAATGCCTCTCATGTCATACAGTTTTCACTCCCCTTGAGGCTAGTTACATAGAGGTAAGCGAGTATTACGTTAAGGAAGAGGAGGTAATGAAGTATAAGCGGAAGCTTATAATTAGCACCTTAGCATCCGAACTCGAAAGACAAGGCCTAAGAAGGGAAAGCAACGCCCTAAAAGGCGAAAGCGGTATAACGCATGACTTTGACCTAGTAGTAAGTCAAGGCAATAGAAAAATCGTATTCGTCTGGTCCCAAGATAAGAAAGGAGAAGAATTAGTTCGTGATATGTTCATGACTTTTGCAAAGGCTGTTGATATAAAGAATGCTGATGTAGTTTATGTAGTCCCTGAGGAGAACTCAAAGAACCTCCCCAAACTTGAAAGAAGTAACTGGTTCCTCTTAGTATATAAGAACCTGGATGATTTGAAGAAGAAGCTTACCAAACTCCTTAAGTCAAGTCATTAGGAGATCTGTAATACATACGTGAATATATTCCCACGTACAGTCACGAGCTTTATTACATACCTCGAATTATACGTAAGCTTTATCTCACCGGCGTCCCTTTTAGTAACTCCATTGACCTCAGCTTCTCCCAGCTTATTCATGTCTATTGAGATCTCGGTACCAGACGGTATCGTAATATTCGTAGGGAAGTGTACATGGTGGGTCTCATTAATAAGCCATATATCGACTATTCTGCTACTACATGCGCCGACATTCTTCACCTTTATTGTTGGTAATATACCGTCGAAGTACTTAACTTTAACATTCATATAGTCGACACTAACACTAAGCCACACTAATGGCCAGTATACGTCTGAAACATATGTAATGAAAAACCAGCGTTTCTCTACTCTAAGAGCCTTCTCGGAACGTCCTATAACCATTATCATTATTCTTACACTGTCTCCTGAGAGATGTTCTCTAGTAAGCGTACAGTTATACCACTTAAATTCCGAACTAAATACAATACATTTTTTAAGAAGATCCCAAGAGTTAGTTTCAAAATTGAACGCATAAATCATTACCTCAACCTCTATCGCGTCAGTAGGCCCAGTATCTTCATATCCATCCATGCCCGTAGCGCTGAGATATATTGATACGTTTCCATTTAATGCCTGTCCAGCTAAGCTATATTTAAACTCGAAATTAATACTGCAACTGTAATTCCCACTATCTGATATGTCTAAACTTCTCTGGTCAATGTTCGCAAGTCTATTCCTTATACTTCCTATTCCCTTTGGACTATAATCTGCTCCATAGCTATTAACGTCGTCTAATTCTAGACTTACCTCATTACCTACCTCAATACTAATTATTACTAAATCCTCCCTAATCCTCTCATTGGCTACGTTAACCCATTGTGACATCTCTATGTTATAATTAGTTATGTAATTGAGGGTCATGTGTATGTATGATACCAGCATGACGATTAATACTGCTAGGAATACTCCTCCTATTGTTGACGCTTGCCCTCTAGATCTAGAGTTCAAAGCCGCTATAATAATTCACCCCCCTCTCACTAACTATAGTTACTCTTATGTAGCTCGCCTGTGTATAAGTGAAAGTCACGTTGATGTATGCGTATTTGCCCATATCTATTGCTGTATCCGGAGGATACTCCGCGCCATCGATTATTATGCTATTTATCGTAACCTCTGTATCGTTAATATAGACGTGGCTTATTTTTATGTTGTTCATGCCAACGTTCCTTATGGCTATTAGCGCCCAGTTTGAGTTAGGTATGAAGTCTTCGATTACTAAGTTCTCCTTAAGCGCCTCTATGCCGTGTGTTGTCTCCTCAAAAACGCTTCTTTGAAGTGTTTCTAATGAGAAGTGAGCCCATGATAATATTAGAGTCCAAGTCGCTATAACTGCTACTGCCAATACGAGCCCACTTACTATGTTCGCCTGACCTTTATGCTTCATTCTTATCACTATCCTCATATTCATGTACCTAGGAAGCCCCTTAAAAATCCACCTATTATGTGTAACATATTCCATTCGATGACTGCTATCAAGAGGAGGAAGAACATATGGGGTACTCCTGAGCTAAGTTTTCCTCTACTCATCTTTCCAGCTATTAGCCCTCCGAATATCGCCTCTATTATGCAAGCAATTTTAAGGAGACAGTCGTAAACGCCTAATATAAGGAATCCAGTTATCGTTGGCATTCCTGGTATTGTTGTTGATCTAGCTATTGTCTCGGCAAATGACTTGAGAAAGAAGTTAACTATCATAAAGCTTACTAATACCATGACTACTATAGATATATATACTATCAGCACGTACTCTCTTATGCTAGCCCTTCTCTCGTTTTCATATGCCCAAAGAGAGCTATATATGCTTGCTGCGGTCTCAAGTACTTCAACTGCCTTACCTCCACTCATATATGCTAGTTTCAAGGTGGTAACTATTCTGTGAATGAGCGGAATCCTTACCTTCTTAGCAGCTCTTTCTATTGCTTCATCAAATGGCATTCCAAGAGACATCAGGAGCGCTGCTTGTCGTAATATCCTACTTAATGGATCTTTCCTCCTTCTACCAACTCTTTCCACTGCTTGCGGCATGGTTAGACCTGATCTAAGGCCTTCCACTAGTTCTCTAAGCACTATTGGGACGTTCTTCCTTATGTTATCGATATAAATGTCGTTTATTATTACTATTACCGTATATGGAAGTAAGCCTATTACAAAAGCTATCATCAAGTAGTTCATGAACTCAGGGGATTTCGGGAAGTATATGTTGACATCAGGTAACAACATGAACGAATCCTTAAAGTTAATTCCTCTAAGAGATATTAAAGATAGTAGACAGGCTAATGAGAGGGTCAACGAACCTATTATTAAAGCAACCTTCCTCATAGGTGTAAGCTGAATGTACACGCTTACCTACCTCATTATATTCTCGTTAATATTGAGTCTACGAGTAAGTATGCTATTATCCCTACAGCTGGCAGTATCAATATTAGCAGTATCACCAATAAGGTCAACGGATTTACACCAAGGACGTATCCACCTATAGCTGACATCATAGTTAAGGTTATTACGAGAGTTAACGGTAATAGTATCATTATACCCGCATAGGCCTCAGAGAGTACGTTAAGCGTACTTGTTGCCTGCTTAACACTTGCGATCTTATCAGCAATAAGGTTCTCATACACATGGTATAGGTATTCCCATAGATTCCCACTCATCAATAAGGTATTCCTCATACCATCCCATAACATCCTCAATTTATCTGAAGGTGAGCCCTCTGAGGCTTTAATCAAAGCACTACTTATATCATCTCCTGCTATCCTCATATTCCTTAATATCTTCTTTAGTTCTAGCTTTATCTCCCTATTTTCTTCAACCTTTACCATCTCCTCTATTATCCTATAAGGAGCTATTCCAGCTGCTGCTAGTATCGCCATCTCGCCAACAGTGTAAATCAGTTCTGAGTCTATTACGTACTTGCGTGAGGAAGCTCTATATATAGGGTATATAAACATTATAAGGCATATAAACAATGATATAAAGACGCTCAATATCAAGGAATACAATAAAGTCAGCTTGATGTCCTTAATGATTATTACTCCTAAAAGTGTTGATCCCGTTAAAGATGCGATGAATGCGATTAAAGTATATAGAATTATTACGCTCAGGTAGATAGGGAATGGCTCGGTTAATCCCGATCTCTCATAAACCACTCTATAACCCTTAAATTTACCTTCTAGCCTCCTAGCCAGCCCTCTAAATAATCTGTATGCTAATCCGGAGAGCATCAAATTACACCAACCCTCCTAAGTACCCTATCTGGATTTGTATAATACTCCCTAACAACTCTTGCTACATCGCTAAATGATCTTAATCCCTTTTCCGCCATGTACTCTAATAACCTAGCTCTCCTTTCCAGTTCATCGAGGATCTCATCTTCTTCCATAAACATCTCCTCAGCTATACCCTTTAACACCTCGCTCTTCTCAGAGAAGTCGAATTGATCTATAGTGCCGATCCATTCGAAGGCCTTGTTCAATTTTACCTCCTTCCTCTCGTCAAGACCAACTATCTCGTACACATCTACTACACGCCTCGTTATCTCGCCTCTAACCTTAACTCTAGCGATATGTATTAATATCTTCATAAGTGGTATTAGCCTACGCGGTATGCTTATTGGCTTTGATTCAAGTCTCCTCATGAGTGATTCCACGCTATCAGCATGCACTGTAGAGAGACCTGCATGTCCCGTAGCTATTGCCTGAAATAGCGTATATGCCTCTTCACCTCTTATCTCACCGACAATTATATAATCCGGACGCATACGTAAAGCGGCTTTTAGCAAGTCGAATAACGTTATCTCGCTTACAATACCACTTACACTACTGCTACTTCTAGTGACGAGTGGTACCCAATTCTCATGAGGTAAACGTAATTCCGGCGTCTCCTCTATCGTAATAATCTTTGCCTCAGGTCTTATAAGCATGGCAACGGCATTGAGAAGTGTAGTCTTCCCAGCGCCCGTCGATCCAAATATTATCATACTCTTCTTATGTTCCAATGCAAGCCAGAGATATGCAGCTATCTTAGGTGAGATAGTCCTAAAAAGTATTAGATCTATTATGGTGTAGGGCTCCTTAGCGAACTTCCTTATAGTAAAACTCCCTCCTCTAAGCGCGACCTCATCCAATACCATATGCGCTCTATATCCTTCAGGTAACATTCCATCCACTATCGGTCTAGCTATCGTTATTTGCCTCCCTGCCTTATATGCTAGCTTATTTATGAAACTCAAAAGCTCCTCCTTACTTGTGAATACTATGTTTGTGGGTAAGGATTCGTATTTCCTATGCCATATATAGACTGGAACGTTAACTCCATCACATGATATGTCCTCAACATTTGGATCCTTCATTAGAACATCTATCTTACCATAGCCCAGGAGGTCTCTGAATAGATAGTACTTTATCTTCTTAAGCGATTCCTTTCCGACCTTAATCTTGTATTTCCTTACTACCTTATTAATGACCTTATCAAGTTCTACTCGCGCTTTCTCATAATCCCTTACATCCAAGAACTCTACATTAATTTCCTCTAGGAGGAGCTCTTTGATCTCCTTTAAGGCTTCCTTTTCTTGATCAGAAAGTGGTGGTTCTAAGACCTCGTACCTTAATAATCCTCCTTCTCTATCCTGCGATATCACTACGTAGGCAAACGGCGGCTCTATTGCGTAAAACTCCTTAATTATCTTTTTGGAATTCCTCTTACTCATTTTTCTCTAAGTATCGTATATAAACACCTCCTTTATATTAATACCTTCCGTTGAACCACTCCTCTTCGATAGTCATGTACGTCCGTCTTGAGCGTATTTATCCGATTAAAAATACGGTATTTGAGGAGTTCATTTTCTCAAAACAACATCTCGACATCAGAACGTGTGCGCTATCCTCTTAGTAATATCCTCTGTCCTCCACCAGTACTTCTTACTCCTTCCTGTCTTTATTTGCTCTACGAACTTCTCAGCCCACTTCCAGTCGTTCTCGTAAATATGATATGAGTCCGCGATATGTAGGTAATAGCCTACCTCTACGCCTAGTCTCTCAGCTATATATCTTTGAAGTTCAGTAAATGCGAACATATTCATGAATGATGCCTTCATGGCATCATTGCTCCTCATGTGGACATGCATTACTAACTTACCATCAATAACCCTACACCATATCCTCTGCAAGCATGGTGGATGTTCTGAATGTATATCCTTCCAAGGTTGCCATGTAATGGCTTGTGCTCTTCTCGAATATGGTGCCTCCTTTAACTTCCTTATTATGTACTCTATTTGATCAACTATGCCATTTTGCCCTTCATATCTAAATAAGCGTTCATGGTATGTATACCCATATACCTCAATGAGATTATCATGTATGCCTTTTATTACCTCATCTACATATTCAAATAATCCGGAAAGCCTACCTGCAACTATTCCTTTTAGATGTACTCTCGGTTCTTCCAATGGTCTCTCCACTCTGATGACTACCGCTATGTCTTTCGATCTCTCACCGTATTCCGTATCAATTACTATTCCCTTTTTCCACACTTCAAGAATGCTTTTCTCCCATGCATCAGGAAGAAGTCTCCCCCTGACTACGACTACCATTTTAATCTCCTATTAAGAGGATCAAAACTATGATCTTTTAGGAATCACGGGTTTTTATTCGGTAAAACGTTAATATTACTACAATCAGTCCCCATGTATTATGAAAGCTCAATGTTCTTAAGTCATCTTTAATGGATCCCTGAGTATGTAATGAACACGCCTCTTTTCCATGTATATGCCTAAAAGGCCTTCACGTACTAACTTTCCTATGTACTTATAGGTATCCTCGTACGTGTAGCCTAATGAAATGGCTACTTCCCACACTTTTACGTTCGGAATTGGGTTATTTCCGTCTATTTCCTTTATTATCTTACTCCTTAATTTTCTTAGGAACTCTGCTAAGTTCGGATCGTTGACTAAGGCCTTAAACCATGAGGGGCTCTTCTCATCAGCCTTTACCGTAATGTTACCCCTAAGGGATGATAAGTCATTAAGTAAGCTATCGACGTTATCTACTTTCTTTTTAAATTTTACTAGATCCTCCTCATATACTAAATCGTATCCTCCATGTCGTAAGTATTCCTCTAAGTCCTCGCTTATGGCTCCTCTCTTCCCTATAATCTCTATTGTGCCATCTGAGAAGTTTATCTTAAGTGCTCCCTCTACTATCTCCTTTACGCCCTTCTCCACCTTAGCTGTAGTAGTTTCCTCTTTCACTTCTCCTTCAATAACACTTGCTCTACCAAGAATATTCAATACTTCCTCCAGCTCATCTCCATAGAGCTCCTTTATGTGTCCTATGCGTAATATTGCCTCTAAGAGACGTTTGATTAATTGTGGCTCTATGGTTTTAGTTGGTGCTTTCCTCTCTTTATATCCCTTTGCTAACATTAGTATATCGATCTCTTTAGGTACTATCAATACCCTTATCAATCCTTTCTCCATTAATCTCTTTAGGATATGTCCACTCCGTACTATTACGTTCAAATCGGATATCTCCTTTCCGATTAATCTTAATAATGAATTCATTTCATCTGAGAGTCTGTACTCTAGAATTCCCAATCGCTTAAGCTCATCTTCAACATTTTCCTTTAACTCTATTGTATCAGGAAGCTTCTCTCTTTTTACATACCTTAGGTTTAGTATTTTAACGTACTCCCCAGCCTTTAGGAGGTCTACTTCAAGCGATATTCGTAAGTATAAGTTCGAGAGCTTCCTTACGGTTCTCTCCAATTCTCCACTAACTCTACTGATTGGTATGTGATTAATTATGAACTCAAGCATGTTCTTTAATAAGATCTTCGAGGCTAACCAGTAGGGCAGGACTAGATCCCTCTTTTCTATTAATTTCACCTGCTTCTCTACGTACTCAACTACGGACTCCATACTCTGTTCCGCTAAATGGGTAATGTTTTCCTTAATCTCATCCTCATATATTCTTGCGATCTCCATCTCATTCATCTCATTCACCCTATTCATCTTCAAGATATACACATCTACGAATTAGTATGTCTTAAAGTTATATAAGGGATTAGTAAAAATATAAGTGTTTTCCAAGCAATTATGAACATGAAAAGGTATTTCGAGAATGTATATTATTTCGAAATATCCCTTCAGCAATCTGTCATATATCGTGATTTCGATAACTCCCTATCCTCCATCTAAGACGTCAAGTATTGCTACCTCTGATTTACCATAAATTCTGGTTTTCTCTGCATTTTCAACTACCGTGCCATTTATAGCAACTATTGCTGTATCATAACGTATCTTAAGTCTATAGAGTAGCTCTGAGAGCTTGATCCCATCTCTTACTATTAACCTCTGCTCCACAGGTGGGTTCTTATATACGTGTATAATTCTAACCTCAGCCATACTTCATTTTTACCGATTTCTTAACGAAGTTAATAAAGCTATCTTCTTTTAATGATATATAACTTGACATAAGGAATAATAACTCGTTTTTGCTTATGGAAATGCCATTTTCCTCTAACCTTCGAAGGAGGTTCTCTAGGATATCCTCAACCTCCTCCTCTATATCCTTACTCTTACTTAAACTCGTAGTAAACAATCTGTTCAGCATGTCTTCAGTAAGACGTTTTAAATTTCTCCTATTAAATCCAACGTCGTCTAGTACTATTATCCCATGATGTCTTAACTCCCTTGTGATATCTCTAGGAACTTTGGTCATTGAGACTAAGTACATTACATCAGGTCTATAAAACTCCCTATAAAGCTCCACGACCTTTGTCTCATGTAATCTTAATGCTCTCTTTTTCAGCTCTTCCCCTACCTCCTCTCTTGTGACACCAAGTATGTCCGCGAGACCATCCCATAATCCTCTTATCCATCTGCTCCTCCATTCCTCGGCTGAGAGTGGTTTCGCGAATGGTCCTCTAACATCCCTAACCCTTATAAACCAATCTTCGAGCTCCTTACACTCTATGATGACATTGGGTCTTAGGATTGGTGGATCTCTTTCTGGGGCCAGCATATTCAGTACCCTACCTCTATATACCATAACGTCAGGTCTTAACGCTGTATATAATTTCCATACCCTACGTAGATCCTCGGTATCTTCCCAACTCAATGGTCTTGGCGCCTCTATGAAGATGCTTAAATATCCGTATCCCTTTATGTAAACTATACAGTTAGGAGGTATCGATCCTGTCTTCTGTCTTCCCGATCTCTCTAAGAGCAAATAATTGTACTCAGGGTATACTATTCTTATACCATATTCCGCTAAGTTCCTCAAGAGTGAGATTATGACCCAATTTTGATATAAAGTCCTAAGGTTAGTTCTTAATGACGTCGTTATTGCTGCCTTAGCAACTCTACTGAACTCCTCAACGTCTATTTTCCTTCTGAGAAGATCATAAGTATAGTTGAATAGCTTTTTCTTCAAATGCGCTACTGGATCCTCAATGAAACTCTTAAACTCCTTTGAGAACATAATGCCCCTTATTCCTAACTCATCTTTCGCCTCATTTACTTCGTTATTGAAGACCTTAACCCATTTTAATGCACGATCAACCTCATTGCCAAGCATTTCACGTATATAGCTCTCCTGCATAGCATTCTTGATCTCTAGAAAGCGCTCTCTCACATCATGCCTTAACTTAAAACTCCTCTTTGGATCGTATTTATCGAGGAGGCTCATTAATTCTTCGAGGTATTCCGTCCACTTTGACCTCATTATACTTCAATCACCTCTACTTCTGGAAAGATATAAAACCTAAAGGGTAAGGGATTTCGGCAAACATATTTCTCTAGGCTTTCCATTCATTTATGATAATGTTAAATTTAACATATATATGTTAACGCATTTTAGCGGTTCTGCTTATTAAATGCGACAGTAGGATTTTATGATATGGCCTTAGTAATACTTGATATGCGCCTTAAAGTGTTCAAGAAGGTACTAGCCAAGAATCATAATAGAGACGCGAATGTAAACATGTAAAAGGAGATACTAATCATCGACTAAGCTCATTCCGTGGCGTATTCATCACTACTCAGATCCCAAATATCTGTATAATCAACTTTTATAATTTTGATTTAAGGCTCTATGAGAGGGCTCTCTTGCTTCCATCTGGATTGCGCCAATACTTACCGAAATCTTCCACTTTAGATAATATTTCCCCTGAGAAGACTGGTCCATCCTTACACACTCTTAATCCCAATGGATCTAGTACGCATGATCCGCAGATCCCTATACCGCATTTCATATATCGCTCCAATGAAGCCTCAACTCTTATGCCTCTCTTTAGACACTCCTTAACTACAGAAACCATCATTAATTCCTTGCCGCAGGTATATACCATATCGTATTCTTGTTCTTCTAGGAGCCTTATCATTCCATCAACTGCCGTACCTTTTACTCCCATACTTCCATCTTCCGTCGTAATTAATACCCTTCTTCCAAGCTCCTTAAATCTATCGACGTAGAAAACATCATATCTAGTCTTAAAGCCTAAGACTACATCTACAGTACATTTCTGCTCTATAAGTTTATCGATAAGGTATAGCATTGGCGCTAGACCACATCCACCTGCTACAATTAAACACTTAGCCTTCTTCAATACAGTAAACCCATTTCCATAGGGTCCTCTTATAAAGACCCTCATACCGCTTTTGAATTTCTCATGAATATAAGTGGTTACTTTCCCTACTTTAGCTATTACTAATTCCATTAAGCGATTGCCGATATACTGTGCAACGCTAAGTGGGATCTCTCCAACTCCCGGAACCCATAGCATTACGAATTGGCCTGGTTTGGGCATTATATCCTTCTCTAGCTCTATCTCGTAAGCCTTTACACTAAACGTGAGGAATTTGTCCTTAACTATCCTACCCCTTATATACATCACGGACTATTTACGGACTAGAAGAAATATAATTTACCTTAACGTTTAAGTAGTACTTCCAATGGTCTTCCCTGTTTACTCATATAGCCTTCTAATCGGCTCGTACTCTCTGGGCTTTATGGTTATACAGTTAGTAGGACAGTGAGTTATGCAAGCTCTACATACTAAACATGCGTCTGGCCTTACGGCGTGGGATTTACCGTTAACTATTTTGAATACCCCTGCGGGACATACTTTTACGCACATTCCGCAACCTATGCATGCATTCTGATTTACAATAACCTTTGCTCCAGGCATTATATCACCCTATATCTCCACGAGTTCGTATCTTTGAGTTCCCAGTCCTGCCTTCTCGCCAGCCCTTACTTGGATGTATGGATCCTTCTTATGTATCTTAAAGAACTTGTTATCTCCAGGCTTAAGGTTGAGCTTTTCTGCAATTGAGTATGGTGCTGGAGGAGCGTTATCTATTAAATCCAATGTTGCCTTCTCTAGAGCAATTATATCTGTTGATACTGCTATCCCGATATCTGGAACTATTGGGTTATCAGAATAAGGAGCGCAATCGCACATAGGCTGAACGTCCATTATATAGTTTATATGAATGGCTTTTCCTCGCTTATTGGAGAGTACAGCCCTAGTTGCATCAATCATCCCCTCTTGAAAGCATGCACCAATATCGTCCTTCTTCTCAAGTTCATGAATTTCTCCTCTTGTTTTATAGGAGATGCATCCCATGGCTAAGTTCTTTATAGCACCTCCATATCCACATGATGGATGTCCCTTTGAGTGGGCGAAGTTTATCAGCACATCTGCATCATATATGTTTCCTGCAACTTGAACTTCCTCTATGTGAAAAGCATTTGGAACCTTAACCATATAATAGAAATTCTCTTTTATACCATTTGCAGGAATGACGGCTGCATTGAGTGTGGCATAATTAAAACCGTTTTTTACAGCGCTCTCTATGTGTTTAAGCCCCCATGTATCTGTAACGAACGGTATACCGCCTAGCGATCTTACTAACTCAACTACCTTACGTACGAAAATAGGGCGTATGTAGCGATATCCGCTGTTAGACATATCACCAACATGTACCTTAATGGCAACAATATTACCCTTCTGGATTACATCCTCTATTCCTGCTTCCCTTAATAACTTAATGAGCTTATTAGGTAAGCTTTCCTCAGCTTCTAGCTTCCTGAGGCGAGATCTTGCTAGATATACCTTACTCACGAGAACACCCCCGCACTATGATTAACTGCTATGAGATATTTAAAGAATTTTATCAGAACCCGACCGCTTACATCATTACTCAGTTCTTCCCGCAGGGAAGCTCATCATATCATGGGTATAAGGAATTAGCGCTCTATATAAAGTTGACTAGCTTTCCTACATATACGTGCTACGGCATTGCTCGTATTATTTTCATTGGAGTACCCATAGTTGAGGAGTTTAAAATATTATCTTCAAGGTCTCTATCTTATATGGATCCAGGCATACTTCTATAGCGTCTCCTTCCTTGAGTTCGATAAGTTCCTTCTCATCGAGTCTAGTTCTAAATACCTTACGTGGCCTTTTATGTAAGATAATTCTCGCCTTAATTGATCGTGATGAGGGATTGTAAATTCTCAATATCGCGCCCTCTCTATCCACACTCCTCTTGAATGTCGAGAACAATATGAGTTCGCCCTCTACCTCTAATAGTGAATACTCTGGCGGCAATTCTCCTTTATGAGTAATATCCTCATGTGCTATTCCTGGTATTACATATTCTAAAGCTAATCTATGTATGCGTGCATCATCCCAATATCCCTTATGTGGAATTATTGAGAGCTCAAAGCTCCTAGTTCCAAGACACTGTGCATCAGGAGTCTTGATGTATGGGCCTGCATGACCAGGTCTCGTAAGAAGATCTCCTCTTGAGAGCCAACCGACACATCTCATAAGGGTGAACACTATTTCTATTCCATTCTTACCCTCCCTAACCTCATACTCATGTAATCCCTTGGTGACTATGCAAAGACCTCTCTTTCCATCGCTTACATCAACCCATAATCTAGTGGGGTATGTTCTTATGGGAACCCTGTTATCACCACGTATGTAGTAGTAAGGAGGTTTATTGGGTCTTTCTATCACCATATAATGGGTTTTAGCGTAGTGTTTTTCAGCCTTAACCTTAGTTGGGAATATTATTCTGAGTCTATGATCCTTAGCTCTGTTATTGACTACTATCTCTAGGTCAACGCGTGGTATTCCCCTGTACAGCGTTATGTACATATCCACTGGAACCTTAACCTGTTTTTCGCTTCTTAACCTTCTATCCTGTGATGCTGATTCTGGAAGACTTAAGAAGTAGCTTAACTTAGCGCGTACATAAACAGGCCCTCTCTCTACTATACTTAGTGATGCCATTACCTCCTCGCTTCTAATTATTTTATCCCTCTCGGGAGGTGAATAATCATATTCATCGCCGACATCTCCACCATCCTCTAATACGGCTAATCCTTCATAGACCTCTCCTGTTCTCTTATCGATAATTTTTAGCGCGCCACCTCTCTTAAGGTCGAACTCCACTCTTAAGTATTCATTCTCTATGAAGAGCTCTCCTGCCTTTAGTACTTCTTCGTATTCTTCATGCTTTTCCTTAACTACCGAATATGACTTAAATCCAAGCGGTGGCAATTCATCAATCCATATCACTTCGACAGATCCATCTTCGAATTCCCTTATCTGACATGGTATTATATTGCCTGCTGGGTCTTTTAGGACTACATTTCTGAAATCTACACTGATCGGCTTATTCTCTCTAAGGAGTTGGAGAGCACCTTCTGCTACGTTCTTTGGTGCGATTCTAGCGATCTCCTTAAGCATTGGTAATGTCACTTGGTAAGGCTTAAGTCTCATTTTAATCACTGCTCTTCTCTTCCAAGGCAATGTATTAAACGCTACTACGTATAGATACGATGATGATCCTGCGAACGTTAGATTTATCTTAGACGTTATTGATGGTAAGGCATGCCATTCATAACGATAACCTGCCCTCCCTTCTAAAAACCAATATAGAACATTGCCTCTCATAGTACAATGGAGAAGTTCATGACATAACTCCCTAGCCTTAATAAGTCTGATCTCGACTTCCTTATGCACTTCATCTACACTACATCCACATATAGAATCATGTGGATGTGAAAGTAAGACGTACCTCCAAGCTGTCTCTATCTCGGATTCCGGATATTCTGCACCAAGTATCCACGCTAACGTCCATAAGGGTTCGACGTAGTAAAGTAGTAATGTCTCACATTCGAAATTTAGTTGCTTTAAGTACGTTCTAGTAGACCAAGTTCCGTATAGCACCCAATGATAATGACTACTTAGCAACTCTCCTTCAAATGACTTTAAGCTGTCCTTAGCCTGTCTTAAAATAGAAGCAATATCCTCAAGACTTCCTTGCTTAATCCTTACTGGCAGTTCAATTTTTAGAAGTTCCCTAACGATGTCAGGCACATATTCTTTAGGTAAATGATGATCACATCCAACCATGCCCGGTATAACTGGAGCTCTCATGTACTTGCTCCACCTTTTGTAGAGCTCATATATCATCCTCTTTGCTTCCTCTATATCTGGAGGAAGTCGTGCTAAGTTACAATAACCGTCACAGAGGAATAATGCTATGACCTCACTACCATCCGGGGCTCTCCATATGAATGGAGTACCTATTTCTTCAAGTTCAGGTCCCATCCCCCTATGAAAAATGAATACATCTATACCAAAGCCCTTAAGGATTTGCGGTAGTTGAGCAGTATGGCCGAATGTATCCGGAAGGTATCCTATATTCATAAGACGACCGAACTTTTTGCCTCTTAAACGACCATAGAGTAGGTTTCTAACAAGTGATTCCTCGTTTACTAGGAATTCATCAGGCTGGATGTACCAAGGGCCTATAATTAGCCTTCCTTCATTTACAAATCGCTTGATTTCTTCTAACCTCTCCGGTCTTATCTCCAAGTAGTCCTCTAATGGCGCTACCTGCCCATCTAAGGTGAAGGAATGGAAATCCTCTCTATTCCTTAATATATCCAGTAGTGTGTCGATACATTTTACAAGCCTATAGCGGAACTTCTCGAATGAATAATACCATTCTCTATCCCAGTGTGTATGCGATACTACTATGAGTATAGGTTTCGCGCACACAATATAGCGATGGCCCCCCAAATAATTTAAGGTTAACGTTCTCAGCTTTCACTAATATAAGGACATGCAATGTATTAGCTTAAAATCAAATCCCTTGAATTAGTTAAAACCTCCTTAATTATATGTAAAAGAACTATCCTGTCTCTCCTCATTATTAGAATGATGACCTCCAATTAGGAAAGCTAATTTGCTAATGTTCCTTAACTATTGTTTGAGGTGAGTACTATAAGCGAGCGGTTGAGGATAGGTATAATTGGATGCGGTGAGATAGCCGTACAAACCGCTAAGGCTATTCATCTTGCTAAGAATGCTGAAATAGGCATTGTTATGGATATACGGGAGCATTTAGCTAAAGATCTAGGCACGAAATATAATGTCCCCTATACTACAGACCTAAATGAGGTATTTAAATCCGATATAGATGCCGTCTACATAGCTACTCCTCATGATACTCACGCCCCTATAACCATCAAAGCGGCTGAAGCTGGAAAGCATGTCCTAGTAGAGAAACCAATTGCTACAAACCTTAAGGATGCAAATCGTATGATAGAAGCATGTAAGAGAGCTGGCGTTAAGCTCTCTGTATGCTTTATATTAAGATACAATCCTCCCATAGTTAAGACTAAGGAGCTTATAGAAAATGGCGTAATCGGCGATATAATAGGAATTCATACTTGGGCACTCCTGGACAAGCCAAGTAGTTATTGGGAGGGAGGTTATACTGGTCGAGTTAAAGATGATTGGCGAAAGTATAAGTCAAGAGCTGGTGGCGGCGTCTTAATAATGAATGTAATACACAATATAGATTACTTACGGTATGTAACAGGCCTAGAGGTAGTCAAAGTATATAGTGAATATGATACCTTAGCTACCCCTGTAGAAGTTGAAGATTGCATAGTGGTCACCTTAAGATTCTCTAATAAAGCCATAGGTAGTATAGTTGCATCATCATGTGCCAAAGGTGGGATGGGTCCCTTCAATATAGGTCAAGATAGAATACTTGGTACTAAAGGGCAAGTAATAATAACTAACCCACTTTTAGTATATACTACTGAAGATAACGCCAAGTACTCACTAAAGGCCAATGTATGGAATAAAATACATATGGAGAAGGTGGATCCTAGGCTTAAGTATATAGAGGCAGTTGCGGATGCTATTCTCTCGGGAAGGGATCCCCCAATAACAGGTGAGGACGGACTGAAAGCTCTTAAGGTCGTAATTGCAGCATATAAGTCACTAAGCCTAGGTAGGCCTGTTAGTATAGATGAATTAAGTGAGACATATGTCTGAAAAACCCGCAATCTTAGGAGGAAAACCTGTAAGGGAGAAGCCCTTAGGCGAATGGCCTATTATAACTGATGAGGAAGTGGAAGCTGTAATCAATGTTTTGAAAAGGAGAAAACTATTTGCTTCAATGTATGGTGGAGTTGAAGTACCTGCTTTCGAGGAAGAATTCGCGAAAGCGATAGGAGTGAAGTACGCAATTACTACAAGCTCTGGGACAGCAGCGTTAGACATAGCTGTTGCTGCTCTTGGAGTGGGTCCTGGAGATGAGGTAATAACCACACCCTACACATTCATAGCGACTGCGACATGCATCTTACATAATTGCGCAATACCAGTATTCGCGGATGTCGATATAAGAACACGAAATATAGACCCTGAGGAAATAAGGAAGAAGATAACTGAGAGAACAAAGGCTATAATAGTAGTTCACATAGGAGGGCATCCTGCGGAAATGGATGAAATTATGGAAATAGCGAATGAGTACGGCCTTTATGTAATCGAGGACTGCGCACAAGCACACTTAGCCGAATACAAGGGGAGAATGGTTGGCACAATAGGTCATATAGCTATCTTCAGCTTTCAGGAATCAAAGAATATGATGTCTGGTGAGGGCGGGATTATAACAACTAATGATCCTGAGCTCGCAGAGATATGCTATTCACTAAGAGAACATGGAAGGATTAGGGACAAGCCCTGGTATTATCACGCTAGATTAGGATGGAATTATAGAATGACCGAGCTTCAAGCAGCAATTTTAAGAATTCAACTTAAGAGATTACCTAAGATAACAGAGGAAAGGAGGAGAAATGCAGAATATCTATCCAAGTTGCTTAAAGACATCGAGGGGATAGAGCCAGGCTATGTAGCGCCCTATGTGAAGCATGCATACCATTTATACATGATAGATTACTTCCCCGAAAAAGTAGGTCTTACTAAAAGTGAGTTCGTTAAGGCAGTTGCAGCTGAGGGAATACCGATAAGCGGAGGATATATATGGCCCTTGTATGAGAACGACATCTTCCGAAAGCTTAGAGCGAGACCTAAGGGATGCCCGTATACTTGTCCATACTATGGTAAAAAAGTAAGCTATCCAAAAGGCTTGTGTCCAAATACAGAGAAATTATGTTATGAGCGAGGTCTATGGTTGCCAGGTCACGTATTAAACGCCAATAAAGAGGAGCTTAACGATATAGTAATGGGCATAGAAAAGGTACTCAAGTATAAGGATGAAATCGCTAAGGTCATTAGAGGTACGGTTAGAAGACTTTGATCATACCGCCAATGATATCCCCAGACATTATAAAATATATGAACATAACTAATGCAAATGCATACGTTATCTAAGATGACGACATACTATTGGTAGTAGTTCGTAACTTGAGTGAGAAAGGAATTCCATCTCCTTTAGCCAATGTCAACTTCATTATACCTTACAATTTGTTATCAGTGTTAATGTAGATACTATCATTAGCATTAAAACCTATGATGTACTTAGTTCCTTTTATTGTATCTGCCTAGTCTCTTGAATGATTTATGATGTGGCATCATTTATGAGCATCCATAGTAGCGTGATGATCGGCTATAGCTCTAAATACGAACACCACATCAGAATAAGGTTTATTAAGTAGCAGAAGGACAATTATATCGGTTAATCTAATGGTGAAAATAGAGGAGTTATTGGAACCGGACGAGAGAATTATAAAGAAACAGGGCAGTGTTACCCGTGGCAGAGGAGCTTTTGGGCCTATAGGAACACTCTATCTTACCAACAAGCGGGTGATCTTCCTTCCGAGCAAATTGATGACAGCTGCATTTTCTGCAGACATTATTTCTACCATTAAAACCCTTGCAAATAAAGGCCTTCAGGTGATTCCCTTAGATGAGATAGAAAACGTTAAATCGTCTTTTGGTGCAGTAGTCATAACTGCTGGCGGTAAAACGTACACCTACACTGTTTCAGTATGGAAAACGAAGGGCTGGGTCAACGCAATCAATCAGGCGATAGCTGAGATGAGCGCAATATCCGAACCTGAAATACCTGTAAGCATTCCTAAGACGAAGGCCAGAGCTAGAAAGCGCACCTCTAGACGTAGTAGACGTAAGAAATCATCAACTACACAGCGCGCTCAGACTAGAAGCAGCACGAGGGAAATGCGTTACTGTCCAAATTGTGGTGCTGAGATAGAGCCATCATACAAGTTCTGTCCAAGTTGCGGCCACCCGCTCAGGTGAACATAATGTCTGCTTTATGCAAAAATTTTCTACCATCTCTAATGCTGTTTCTATCTTTATTGCTAATAGCAACCTCTTTTATTTCTAGATCTAGAGCATCGGGCGGAGTAAGCATTAGTATCAAGGACGTTAAAGTAATTGAGAAAGAGGACGTCTATGAAATTATAGTCACCTGCCATTTTTCGTGGTCTCTTCCATCGAAATACGAATGGGGCGTACTAGAAGCGAGTGTATGTCCTGATTATAGAGGTTCGCTAGAAGACTTACCACCTTTCCTTATTCAGTACATTCGTCGTTTTCTTGTAGAAGTGCCCCTTGTTGTTGGCTCTCTCTGTAATATACCCGATGAACTTCCTCGATCTGGTGCTAGAACGAAAAGTGTAACGCTTGAATTTCCTAAAGTCGAGGGCTTATCGCTGAATAAACTATACGTAGTGGCACGTATATCCTTGTTCTCAGGAGTAGAGATACCTATACCTGGAGAATCTGATGCATCCAAGAATTCACATGAAGAAACTAATAGTACCTTCTATGCGGAAGACTCATGTGAAGCACCAGTTGTTATTAGCAGAGGTTCTTCTAAAACTACAGCCATTGCAGTTGGAGCCGCACTCCTAACAGGCCTCGTGATCATCAAAGGTAAGTTAGTTAAAAAACTACCTAAAGGAGATATACGCGCTAAAACTCAGGAAGTTAAATATACTGCTAAGAGAGGAGGATCGAAGGTAACCAAAGCGAAGAAGCGTATAAGAGCTAAGAAGAGTACTAAAACTAGTGAAGCTAGAAAAACGGATATATTAAGGAAAGTGAACGAAGTCATCGAAAAATACTCCTTCTCTTACTCACTAGGAGAAAACATATACTCCGTCGTATCTGATAGGCTGATAAAGAGCTTAGATAAAAGTGCCAAACTGATAGCAAATAAGGCAAGGTACTGGGTTAATAAATGGCAGGATGCAGTGAGGAATTATGATCTCGCCGCCCTTGAATATAAAAAGGAATTAGCTAATGTTAAAATAGTAGGCAACAATATAGTTCGGCTTAACCCTAAAAAGTACTTGAATGTAGTAAAGCGTTATCAGAAGGCGAAAAGGCTTGTAGATCAGGCTAGAAATAATGCAAGACGTGCGTGGAGTCAATTAGCTAAGATAAAGAGGCGCTCTAAAATGATGGGAACTATAGGCGATGTCTTATCGATACTTGATGTTGGCATAGACACCATAAGGAACTTATGTGAAGGCGATAACCTAATACACGCCTATACCAAGAGTGCTGCCTCGAATTACATGTGTCTTAAGCTAACATCAAGACATCCTGAACTGACCACCTATGAACTTGTGACCCAGCTCTTATTAGGAGATAGTGAGGCCGGCGATATCGTTAGTGCCTCAAACTTTATTAAAGGCCCAATCCAGATGGCTTATGATGGCGCCTTTAAAGGATCTCGAGTAGTATACAAACGTCTCTTACAGGGCAAATATGGCCTATGGTATAAGTACGTATACGAAGCCTACCTAGAAATGAAGGAATGGGCGAAATTAGATGTTAACATACTTAAAGAGATACTGGATAATGAGGGATTAAGCGCTGGTCTTAAAGGGAAAGTAGACAATCTAGGGGAATTCGTAGATGGAGTTCATCAAAGGATAGATGAAGTCTTTAAGGTATCAAAGGATTCGTTTAAAGTAACTAAGATAGCAGTAGGCGTTACCAAGAAATCCCTTCATGGTCTAGTAAATCTTGGAGAAGGCATAGTTAGAACCATTACGTCAGCAAAAAGAGCCACGCAGTCTGCAGTAATGGCTGTTAAGCGCTGGTTTGGATGGTGAACAATATGCCTATTCACATATTAAGCGCTCAAGACCTATGGACATTAACAGTACTTTCAGGCTTCGATGTGAGCGACGACTCTCCTTTAAAAGCCCTTGATGCTTGGATTGATGAATTCTCTAATGAGAGAGCATTCTCCGCGAGTATAAGGCGTTTATATAAAGTCAATTACCTATGGAAGAGAAAGGATGGTAAGCTGAGAGTAAATCTCTCGATATTACCGGCCTTATTGGTACTAATGCAACCCGAGGAGATAACTCTCTTCTTCTCATTAAAGTATATACAATCCAGCGAGAACTACTTCTTGAAGAGAAGCAACACGATAGTTCACTATACTCCGTCTTTAGACTTTAAAATACATAGCTTCTCTTACCCATGGGATTTAACCCTTATGGAGAGATGGCTTGAAAACGAGCTGAAATTGCGCGTGACAAAGGATAGCGATGTATACTTCCAACTGAGCTTACATCCTCATGAATTCCTCGCCTTAGTAACCATACAGCAGATCCTTAGAGAAAGATATAGGAGATCGGGCAAACTCTCGCTTAAGGATTCCTCAATAGATTACGATGACTTATTATCAGCTTTTAAGAATACGCCCAAATTCATCATGCATCAAGAGCTGAATGAACTTGCAGATGAACTCATTAAAAAGGAGGACCTCATATATTACGCTATTGAAAGTCTAAAGGAAAAGGGACTCATGAGAAGCGTTAGCAAAAATAAGTTTGTTTATACTGATATATCTAAGGAATTATTTGATCCAGGCTTGATAGTGGATTTTGGCATCGCTTATTACAAGTCGAAATATTCCCGAAGACCAAAGGAATACGATATAATCTATCATGAAGATAAAGTGATACTCTTCAACATCGAGAGGAAAAATATCAGACTTAGAGTACTCAATACTAAAAGAGCCTTAAAGTTCTTAAGGAGAACAGTATTTCCACGTGTTAAACGCAAGGTCTCTCCAAGATAGTACCAGAAATAATCTGCTTTTTCTCCTTATTCCCATCATGTTCTTCCTTTTCCTTCTAGAGTGTCTGTAGTTGCTTTGAAGTAGATAGTGAATACCCCTGAGCTTGCCGTATCCACGATATTACCTCCTCCCTCATACCAGAAGGCATTAGCCCTAAACGAGCGAGAACTAAGGTGAGAATAGATAAAAATTAAAACTAACTTTCATTTACTACATCTATCGGTCTTAATGACTCTATAATCTTCATTAAGTCGTTAAGTTCATCGGCACTTATCATGTAGCTCCATCCCTTAACGTATAGTACGGCTAGTGGACTTCTATACACCTTACCTTCACAATAGGCGGCTGCCCTCTTGTATATAATACCGTAAACGTCATCACTAATCCTTACTGGGATATAATCGCATGATGAGTTCCACTTCCTAATCTGAAGATTAAGCCAGCCAGTAGACATACTACTAGCAGGGTAAATCTCAAAACAAATTGTTCCAGGCTTATAACGATAATCAGTATAATTATCCTTAGAGTATACTAGGATTATTGGGAAGCCCCATTCGCTATCGTTTAAACCTCTCTTAACCCATATTGCAGAAAGCTTATAGCCCTCAGGAAGCCATGCTGGTAGATATAGTGTTAAATTTCGCTTCTTTCTCAAAATGTTATTGATTTCTAAGAGCTTTTCAAAACTAATAATCTTACCTCGAAATGGTGCTGGTTTAGTGTAGAGGAGGCGCTCATCTAGGTATTTTAAATATAGGAGAATGCCCGCAGTAGCACTAGCTATCACAAGAATAATTAGTACAATTCCTAATCGTGATTTAATACTTATCCTCATATTAACCACCTCCATAAGCATAGAATTCATGATCAGATACCTCTACTAAATGATATGGATCAACTAGGGAATCCTCAGGTACATGCCTATCCCAATATGGGCATGATCTCCCATCCCAATAGCTTAGATCCCAGAAATGAGTACCATTAATGCATATAGTTGTTGAAGTCATTTCGGACATCGCCTGCAAATCATGTGACTCATATGGATATGTCTTTATATCTGTTCGATATACAAATCTTAAGGTTATAGGGATTGTATACACTTTTTCTGTGATCTTTTCTCCGATTCTATACGTAATTTTAATGGAGAGTAC
>Ga0180300_10000076_pt1 | contig 34542 bp, 39 predicted proteins | sample GuaBasSediGuay15_FD_121798 | JGI IMG/M metagenome (GOLD analysis project Ga0180300, IMG submission 121798) | Subseafloor sediment microbial communities from Guaymas Basin, Gulf of California, Mexico - Guay15, Core 4569-2, 21-24 cm | ecosystem: Environmental > Aquatic > Marine > Hydrothermal...
ATATTATCGAGCTTTCTATCCTCCTCCTCGGCACGCTTTTCCATCATCATATCGTCAGTAGGGGGGCTAAGTCCTCATCGGTTTAAAGCATCAGAGACCGTGGTTTTCATCAGCATTCAGCTAGATGACCGCTCATCACTATGATCAACATGTCTTCCGGCATGTAATAAATTTACCTACATGTCTTAACTGCCCGTGAGATTATACCTCTCATTCTTCAGAGGTCAGATGAAGTATGCTATATCTTGGCTCTCAGTCGTTAACTCCTACTCTTATCTGCTTCTATTATTCCTTAATAAGGAATTAAGAATATAATAATGTATTTAGAGATTCCTCATTAGACGTAAATGGTATCTAATAATGATGAAAGGCGCAGTCGCCTGAATAATGATGATCTCCCTGCGCTGCTGATACCCTGATATGCTTATATATTTACTTCCAGTACTTTGGTGGCTCACTATATCTGACCTTCTCTTTAGGTTCCCACCTAAATCTCCAGATGCCCCTTCCTACATCCTCTAAGGCTATTTGCAATTCGCTTATGAGCTTGTCGCTTAGTAGCACTTCATCAGCCAATGGCGATATAACTATGTCAACAATTACTTCTGGTGATTCAGTGTCTTCTGTGATTACCTTTATCTTACATGCCTTAGGTACGATCCATACCCTCAGAGGACCGCCTGCGGTTTCGAATACTGTCTCGCTCTCACCCTTTGGAGGCCACAAGTTCAATAGTTGCGCCAGTTTGATTGGGATTAGTAACTGAGGTGTCTCTGCCTCATATCCACTATTTGCTAATGCACTGGTATCGATGACTTTATCATTCCTCCTTATCCTTAACCTTACTCTTACCACCATGTTTATCAACCATAGCCTTTATCCTTCCAATCCTCGTTTTATGATCCCTTATGAGTCCAACAAACGTCCTCCTCATGTTCGTCTATAGCTATTATGCATTTACATGATTATAAATTTTGGCCGTGTATCATCTCTATACTTCAACGTACTTGCTGATAGTCTTCCTATATGCGATAACTCCTAGTAGGAATATCATTAATGTTACGATAAAGCACTTTAAAGTAGGTAATGCTACATCGCTTAATGTAGCTCTTCTAATCATGATCTCTCTTATCACATCTAATGACCACGTAATGGGTGATACATCTGCTAATACTCTAAGACTTCTTGGTAACCAATCCTTTGGGAACCATACTCCAGTTATAAATGCCAACATGAGACCTAATATCGTTGAAATGCTCGAAGCTCCTGATACTGTCCTTGCTGTAAGTGATAGCATAAAGCCTATCCCAATGCACATTAATGAGATCAAGAGGAAGTGGAGCGGTACTAGCCAATCAACAAGTCTCATAGGACTCCATGAAATCCTTGCATGAATTATCGTAACTGTTGCTATTATTATTATCAATGAGGATAATGAAAGTACTATAAGTCCTCCAATTGTTTTCCCTATTAACATATCTACCTCTGTTGCTGGAGTTGATAGTATTCTATAGAGTCTTCCCTTCTCCTTCTCTTCTACGACCGTAGTTGCACCTATCGTGAAGCCTGAATAGAGAAGCATCATTCCTATGGCTCCAAGGGCGTACCAACCGAGTATATAAGGCCTATCCATAGTCTCCTTTGGCGCTACTTCGTTAATGCTCGCATTGATAGGTGTAGCCATGCCTCTCATGAAGTTCCATACCACTTCTCTTAAGGGTACATCACCATATGGCATGCTTACAGTTACGTTCTCAGGTATTTCCCCTAAGATATATTCCTTCATCATCTCTAGCTTCCTTATCGCTACTTCAGTTGAGAACCTATGGATGAACTCGCTTATTATAGCTCTATTTATCTGAAGCTCATATACACTTTCCCCACTTACGTATATCTTAAGCGCTGCTCGCCCATAGGTTAAATTCAGTCCGAAGTTCTCTGGAATCACCATACCTATATCAAGTCTTCCTTTCCTTAAATCCTCCATTAGAGTTGTCTCATTATCGTATATGACTACGGTGAATAGCTTAGTTCCATTATACTCTACGACTTTTAATAATTCTACGAAGCTTGTTCCATTAAATGGCGCTATGCTATTTACATCCCTATTAACGATTCCTATACTAAGTGTTGTAGGCTTTCCAAAGCCTGGAGGAATGAATACGTAGGCCGTAAGTATCAGCATTAAGAGAGGCCATGCTATAATCCAGAAAACTGATGCCTTCTCCCTAAATAATGCCCTTATGTATGATATAGCGAAAGCCTTAATCCTTATCCAATTCACTCCTCTAACCTCCTTCCAGTTAGTCTTAAAAAGACATCCTCGAGTGTGGGCTTCGTAACTCTTAGATTCTTTATCTCGCCTCCCGCCTTGTATACACATGAGACTATCTTAGGTACATCCGCATCTGGAGCTCTACTATGCACCCTTATTTGCTTGTCCTTAGCTATTATCTCACTTTTCACAACGCTCTTTATCTCTTCTTCGATTTTACTCACGGTCTTATAAAGCTCTATTTCGATAACTGATGGTGGCCCATATACCTTCTTCAGTTGTTCAGGTGATCCCTCCGCTATTATCTTACCTTCATGTATTATGTATACTCTATCCGATAGTTCATCGGCTTCCTCCATGTAATGTGTAGCTAAAAGGACGCTCTTTCCTCTTCTCTTAGCCTCCCTCACTATGTTCCATACATCTCTCCTCATTCTGGGATCCATTCCCAAGGTCGGCTCATCTAATACTAGAATTTTTGGATCATGGATAAGCGTTATGGCAAGACTTAGTCGCCTCTTCATGCCTCCTGAATACTTCCCTACAAGCCTATCAGCATCGTCTAAAAGGCCTACCATTTCCAGCAACTCGTTAATTCTCCTCTTGGCCTCGTCTCCATCTATACCATAAAGTCTAGCATAGAACATCATATTCTCTCTTCCAGTAAGGTTATCGTTAAGTGCTGGTTCCTGTGGACAGAAACCTATGATACTCCTTACTTTGGGATCTCTCGGATCTCTCCCGTATATCAATATCTTCCCCTTAGTAGGCCTTAGTATTCCTACTACTATGCTTATTAACGTTGTCTTTCCTGCTCCATTAGGGCCTAGGAGACTTACCACTTCACCTTCATTTACTGTAATACTAACTCCTCGAAGTGCTGTTACGTCACCGTATTTCTTCCATACGTCAATGACCTCTATGGCGTGCCCAGTCTCGCTCATTATAAACAAACCCAAAATATAACCATAACAAAACTTTTATATGTTTACCTACCATGCCATAGCATACCTATCTTACGATGATCTGAGCTATACTCTCTAGATTACGATATCCTCCTCGCTTGGCAGTTTCGGTATCTTTACTCTTCTGTAAAATCCCCATGCTTCTAGTCTATCATACACCTTTAAGGCCTCATCTCCAAATTGTTCTCTCCTTCTCTCTAACATGGGCATATCTCCATAATAGACTTGATCTATTGACATTAATACCTCCTCTAACTTCCTCCTAAGTTCCATTACTACGTCCTTCCTCTCATTAGCTATATTCCTTTTCTCCCCGGGGTCTTCCTCAAGGTCATATAATTCATCTTTACCATTTGAATACCATATATACTTATATTTCAACGTCCTAATTGCCTTTATCCAGTAATTGAAGTTCCGTATGTCATACTCTGGGTGCCTTCTCCATATGTGGAATAACTGCTGTATTGACGTATGGTATTCTACTAGGGCATACTCTCTTACTGGCCTATCTTCAACGATTGTAGGTAGTAGACTATGACCGTGAATTGTCTTCCAGTATTTCCTATCCTTTATTCCTACTATATCGAGTATTGTCGGAAGTATGTCTAAGGTTTGGGAAAGCCATCTTATCCTTAATCCCTTAGGTACGACATCGGGATATCTAATTATTAATGGCACTCTTACTAACTCATCGTAAGCACATAAATGGTGTTCTATATGCGGTTCATGCTCTCCTTGTACATCTCCATGGTCAGATGTTATTATTATAATTGTTTCATCGACTATTCCCTTCTCCTTTAGGTAAGTGAAGAATTTTCCTACTCTATCGTCAACTGTTGCCGTACATCCATCATATAGCGCTTTCTCTATCTCCCATTGTCTTTTCGTGAGCTTTAACTTACCTACCCTTACATCAATACATTCCTCTGTTGATCTTAATTTAGGCAGACTCTTTAATTCCTCCTCAGTAACATCAGGTGGAAGAAATCTACTTCTAAATGGTTCTGGTGGCCAATAAGGTCCATGTGGTTCTATGAAGTTTATGAACATAAAGAACGGCCTTTTATGATCCCATCTTCTCTCTAGCCAACTTATGGGAACGTTAATTGTCTTTAATGATCCTCTATCCTCCTCTCCCTCGCCCTTAAAATATTCCTCCTCTACATAGAACCACTCAACAACTTTCTTCTTTCCTATTCTCCTGCTTATTAGATAAAATTCTTGGAAACCTCTTGCAATCCCTGTCTTCCTACTTACCCAACCATTATTTGAAAAACCCACAGTTTGATATCCATTCTCTCCCAATATTTCAGCCATTGTTGGAAAATCAACCATCAGGTATTCGCAATGGGCATCTGCTCCATGGCCTGATACATACCTTCCTGTGAAGAGAGAAGCATGAGATGGTAGTGTCCATACACCAGGTACTATATTATTAAGGAAGATAGCTCCCTCTGATGCTATTTGATCTATATTAGGAGTGGTTGGCTTATGATATCCATAGCACGATAGATTGTCCGCTCTTTGCGTATCCATAACTATTAATAATACGTTAGGTCTCTCCATTCCTATAGCACCTACGGATATCTCTTAACTTTTCTAGAAATTAAAGCGTTTAATCTCGTGATGACCAATGGAATGCTTTGCCTACCCAATATAACTCATGGGGATCTCAATTTGTAAACTATACTGTAAACTACGACATTTGTAAGATAATCAGCACTACAGTCATAAGCATGGATTGCCCTATTTGTCTTGGCTATGAGTGATCTATTCAGTGAGGTCACCATAGTAATACCAACACTTAATGAAGCTGAGGCAATAGGTAAGGTACTTAATGAGATAATAAATGTTGGCATCCCTAAAGATAACATTTTAGTTGTCGATGGCGGTAGTACTGATGGTACAGTCGATATAGTTAACTCAATGGGAGTTAAGGTGATACTACAAGAGGGAAAGGGTAAGGCAGACGCTATTAGAACCGCTGTTAGGTACATTAAAACTCCTTTCACTTTACTTATGGACGGTGATTATACATACCCTGCTCGTTACATACCTGAGCTCTATAATAAGATAAAGCAGGGGTATGATCTCGTAATTGGAGCTAGATTATTAGACAGGTCATCTCAGGGCATTCTATTCAAATTTGGTAATAAAGTTCTTACTAAGTTCTTTAACGTACTGTTTGGAACAGGCCTTAGGGATGTGCTTAGTGGCATGTACATAATACGCACATCAATTCTTAAGGAGCTATTCTTTGAGACACGGAGTTTTGGTATAGAGACCGAGATAGTTGCTCATGTTGTTAATACTACTAACAGGATCGCCGAGGTTCCAATAGAGTATAGGAGGAGGTTAGGTAAGAAGAAATTAAAGGTAAGACATGGCTTTTTAATATTAAGGGAGATGATAAGATTAGCTTGGCGTTATAATCCTACATTCTTCATATTTGCAATGGGCTCCCTTCCCCTGATCTTAGGTCTTATCTTAGGGACTTATGTAGCATACTATTATCTTTTCGTAGGCATTGTATATTATATGAAGGGCTTAATCGCAATAATACTTACCTTAGTTGGCTTTCAGTCATTGCTCCTAGCTATTCTCTCACTGTATCTTAAGAGAATGGAGTACCGATTGATGCGTATTCTCAAACGCGATTAAGTACTCTTTACCCTGGCAATTAAGATAGCAATGGTATTCCTTGATAAAGGATATCAGCGCATCTACATCTTTAACGTATAGACTATGAACCTTATCGTACCGCACATCTCATCTATTTTATATATGCCTGATATATGCATTACTGCGATGGATATTAATAGTCCGATTAATGCCACAAATACCTTGCTGAATGGCATTGCATAGGTTATTATTAGCGTTGTTATGTGTAATCCCCATAGTACGATCAGACATCGTAGTAGAGTTCTTTCGTAGATTAACGCTGCAGGTATAAGCGCTATATTCGTTATTAAGAAGGCTATAGCCGCTCCATTAACTCCCATGCTCTTAGTTAGGATAGGTAACAATATTATGAGAAGCGTTAATCTCATAATACCTATCAATGCTATCTCCCTAACGGCTCCTTCTTTGTTTAGTCTCATTATTATGGTGGTCATCAAGATTAGAGGTGCTATTGATAACATTAGGATCCTCAAAGCCAGCGTGCCGCTCACTAGATCGGGATTTATCGTTCTTAAGAGCTTATCTGCCAATGGTATTGCTACCGCAATTATTGGTGTTGTTAATGCTAATCCTATTCTAAATCCCTCTGAAAATGGGTTTGTCCCTCTCCTTGTTCCTATGGGCAATGCAGCGCTTAAAATGGATGATGGAATGGACGCCATTGCTAATGCTATCATTAATGTCATGTAGAGTGTTCCAGTAGCGATCTCTTCTCTTACTAAGTATGCGAAAATATAGACGTTAAGCATTGTAAGCAACTGATTAGAAAACACGTATGGGTAGTTGGATACAGCCATTAATGCTATCTTTTTTATTCCATCTACCATATACCTCTCCTCTCTTACATTCATCGGCAATCTTATGAACATGAGTGCCGTACACATTATGGTCAAAGGTGCGACAATATATCCTATAAGGGGTGCTATCTCTTTAAAACCTATGACTGCCAGTAGTACACCAACTCCCAATTTTGAGAGAGAGCCCACTAAAGTGGATATGAAACTCTCCTTAAACATCTCAAGGCCTATTAATGATGATTGACTAGTCATACTCATTACACTTAGTATCGCTAATAACGATGCTATTACCGTTAATCTACTATAACCAAGTGCCTTTGCAAGAGGTGCAGCAATTATTGCTGCTATTGATCCCATGATAAATGCGAGAAGGAGAGATGCTATTATCATTTCCCTTCCTCTTGCCGCTACCTCCCTAACTACTGCTATGTTCATTCCTGCTGTGATAAAAGTTACTGCAATCGAAGAAGCACTTACAATACTTGATGCTATTCCTATGCTCCTAACACCTGCTAGCCAAGTTATTACTAACCAGAATATCAATCCAGCAATTGAATTTGAAAGACTCCCTAGGAAGATCCACGTACCTCCCGCAACTGCTTCCCTTATATGTTCACCGTTATCCTTCATTGCATCTCCCATTTTACGTCTATTGATAACTTATATTTACATTACCTTGCACGCTCGTATATTGCTTACTTCTTCTCCTTTCCTCAAGCGAGAGTATTATTACGAATGGTAATGCCATTAAATTACAAAGTCCTGATACTATGAATACTTCCCTTTTATATCCCATCTGCCATAGGTATCCTCCTAGGATAGGTGTGAGGATAGCGAAGATACCAACCATGGTATCAGCCACGCCGTTAATGGTTGCGATAAGATCTTCTGGTGCACATAATGAAATTAGGGCTCTCCTTGCTGGCATATCAAGTGAGAACACGAAACCCGAAATTACCATTATGATCACTGCATCTGCTAACGTATTAGAAAGTCCGTACGCCACATTTAGAGCTGAGGTAAGCATTATATGCATTGTCAGGAGTGTCCCTCCTCCAAACATATCCGCTAATCTCCCACTAGCTATCTGTGTCATCATAAGGCTTGCATTCCTAATTCCTAATATAGCGCTTATCTTACTTTTATCCAAACTCAGTATGTCCTTTGCAAATAATGCTGTGAAGGGCATTGCTATAAATACTGATAAGTCGTGCAATATCACGGTTATGATAAGTAATCTTAGCCTTCTCTCCTTCAATATCTTCCCTAATCGATTTAAGTTCTCGTATAATTTAGTATTGCTCTTAGGCAGGCCTAACGATGGCATTATTATCCATGCTAATGCTGCTGATATAAAGTATGAAATAGAGGCAAGTAAGTATAAGATATCATACCCATAGTATTCGATTAGAGGTCCTGACATGAACGTACCCAGCGTACTAGAAATCTGGATCGCGAAGTAATATATTGCGAATGCCGTAGCCCTGTAGGTAGCTGTTGATGCGTAAGCAACCAAGGATATGGCGCTTTGTACTGAGAGACCGCTGAGGAAACCGTAAAGTAATATTAGAGCTATCAGTATCTCGATATTTTTTGCCAAAGGAAGTAGGAACACTATAAAACCATTAGCTGTTAAGGCTAATACCATAAGTCCTTTCTTATTCATTATATCGCTCATAATGCCCGCTGGTAACGCTAAAACTGCGGGTAACATGAACAGAATACTCGTCGAGAGACCTATGTTAACATAAGATATGCCCAATTCCTCAAGATATATTGAGAAGAGAGCTTGCCAAAGGGCGCTACCAAATGAGGATATCGTCATCACTATTACGACTGAATACATTACCCTACGTTGCAATATTCCTTGCATCAAGAACAGATAAGTGAGATACAAGGGTATGTAAACGTTTCCCTAATGTTACCACTAACTAGCACTAATTCTCGCACGTAGTAACAGCTATAACCAACAGACCTTAGCCAATATATATGCTTTCGAAGTTTAGTTAATAACGGTGATTCCCCATGAATGTTGAGGATAGGATTAAATGGTTCATTGAAGCGCGTTTTGGAATGTTCATACATTGGGGCCTTTACTCTATTCTAGGTAGAGCGGAATGGGTAATGTACCTTGAACGAATACCTAAGGATGAATATGCCAAGCTAGCGGATAAGTTCAAACCTGATAAGTTTAATGCGGATGAGTGGGTTGAAATAGCTAAGAACGCGGGAATGAAGTACATGGTATTTACATCGAGGCATCACGATGGCTTCTCGCTATTCGATAGTGCATATTCTGACTTCACTTCAACGAAGACTGCAGCAGGTCGAGACTTTATAGCAGAGTACGTAGAAGCATGTAGGAGAGCTGGAATGAGGATAGGCATTTATTACTCGCTTCTTGATTGGCGATGGGATGCTTACTGGAAGGGACCAAAGAAAGATCCTGAGGGTTGGTCTAAGTTCTTAAATTATGTTCATGGTCAGGTAGAGGAGCTATGTACGAACTACGGTAAGATTGATATTCTATGGTATGACGGAGCGTGGCCATATACTGCAGAGGACTGGAAATCTGAGGAGCTAAATGAAAAGGTGAGGAAACTTCAACCCCAGATAATAACAAATAATAGATCTAAAATCCCCGGAGATTTCGAGACTCCCGAACAACACATTCCATGGTGGAGTCCTCCTAAAAGACCATGGGAAGCCTGTATCACAATGAATGATAGCTGGGGCTACTTTGAAGCTGACAGGAACTGGAAGAGTCCAAGGCAAATAATAGGAATATTAGCTCAATGTGTTAGTCTAGGCGGTAATCTACTTCTTAACGTTGGTCCAAGAGCTGATGGAACCTTCCCACCAGAGGCTATAGAGATATTATCGGAAATAGGTAGATGGATGAGAGTCCATGGAGATTCCATATATGGAGCTGGTCCTTGTCCATTTACAACCACCGTTGGTCCAATTACTGCAAAGGGTAAGAAGGCCTATGTTCATGCCCTTAGATGGCCCGGTAAGGAAATATGCGTTGCTGGTGTCGGAAATAGCGTTCAGTCAGCATATATCCTAACCACAGGTGAGGAAGTGAAGTTCGAGCAAATTGGTGATAGAGTATTCTTCAAGAACCTACCAAGACTTGCTCCAGACCCATACGATACCGTAATCGTAATGGAACTAGATAGCGAGCCTAAAGGCGTACCATATACTCCTCGCTAGTCCAAATATTGAGATCAGGTGATTAATATGTCATCTCCAGTCGAGAAGGCTATACGGAAGATTGATTCCCTAAAGGAGGATACTATTAGGATTCTCATGAAACTCATAGAAATACCTACAGTAAATCCTCCAGGCGAACACTATGCTGAAATCGCATCATATTTAAAGGAAAGCTTAACGGAGGTAGGTATAGATACTCGTGTAATAAAAGTTCCCAGAGATGTCGTTGCCAAGTATTACCGTGAATATGCTGATTACGAGCGTTATATAGTTATTGCACGCATTAAAAGCGGAGAAGGCCCTATATTTCATCTCAATGGACACTATGATGTAGTTCCTCCTGGTCAAGGTTGGAGTTTCGATCCATTTAAGCCGATAGTTAGAGACGATAAGGTCTACGGACGCGGGGCTAGTGATATGAAAGGTGGCATAGCATCCATCATTACGTCACTACTTGCATTAGCTGAAGTAGAAGGTGCATTCTCTGGCATCGTTGAAGCATCATTTACTCCTGATGAGGAAATCGGCGGTAGAACTGGAGTTGACTACATGCTTGAGGCAGGCATCACAAAACCGGATTACGCGATAGTTGCCGAGCCTAGTGGTTTAAACAACGTTTGGATAGGCAATAAAGGTGCCGTATGGGCAGTAGTTGAGGTAATCGGTAAACAAGCGCACGGGAGCACTCCTTGGCTTGGAACAAACGCATTTGAAAAAATGGTTGAATTAGCATACTTGATGATTAAGGAATTAAAACCTAAGATAGAGTCGAAGAAGAGTAAGTATCCATACGAAGATCCAAGAGGTGCTATGGCAACGATAAATATAGGAGGAAAGGTTGAAGGTGGCGCTAAGATAAATATAGTCCCTGGCTTCTACTCCTTCACCATAGACAGACGGGTTATTCCTGAAGAGACTGCTGATGAAGCCGAAAGGGAACTCCTTGAATTCATAGAGTACGCTAAAAAGAAGATACCTGATCTTAACGTGAGGCTTAAAATACTCTCAAAATCCGACGCCTGTGTTACCAAAGAAGATAGCCAAATAGTTAAGGCCGTTTCATCCTCAGTAGAGGAGATCATACATAAGAAACCCTCCATTACAGTGTGTATAGGCGGTCTCGATACTAGATACTTCCAGACAAGGGGAATACAAGCCGTTACTTATGGTCCAGGAATACCAAAAGTTGCCCATATGGCTAATGAATACGTTAGGATAAGCGATGTACTCACGGTATCAAAGGTTTACGTTAAGACTATAGGTAAGCTTCTTTCCTGAATTACTTCATTTTAATTGTAGGGTCAACTCCGTATATTCTCCTAAATACGTGCTTGAATTCATCATCACTAATTAATGCCTCTGGTCTATCGTTCATTACTAGCTTCCCTCCATGAAGTACTATTACCCTATTCATGCTCATAAGAGCTAAGGGCCTTACTCCTATCGCTATTATCGTAGAGTCCTTTAAGTAACTAGTTATTCCGTTTAATATTTTGAGTTCTGTCTCTGCATCAAACGTACTCAGTATACTGTCTAATATGAGGACATCTGGTTTGCTTAAGAGTGCTCTCGCTATTATTATCTTGCGTCTATCGAACTCGGGTAGGCTCTCTCCATTCCTATCTACTATGGTCTTCAATCCATTAGAATATTTACTGTAGTCTAACTTAACAGCTTTTAATACTAGCCTTAATTTCTCTTCTGATATCTTTCTTCTTAACGTGATGTTTTCAAGAATGCTTCCTGGTATTATCGTATCGGTGTTCGTTACTAAAATTACTCTGCCTTTAAGTACTTTATCTTCATTATTTAATCGTTTTCCATTAATGAAGATACGTCCTTCAGTAGGCTTTATTAACCCCGCAATTATTCTCGCCAATGTTGATTTTCCTGATTCGCTACTCCCTATTATTGCAATTTTTTCTCCCCTTCTTATTCTCAGTGTTATAGAGTTAAGGATCCTCCTTCCGTGGACTGAGTACGATATGTTATCAATGTATATCTCTTTTAGTTTTATGTTTGAGTCGGCGTCATGAGCCTTCTTGGTACCCTGAAGTACGTCGTTTAACCTCATGATAACAGGGGGTAGTTGACTTAGTGTACTAAATTTACTCAAAAACCACATCATTGACCCGTAGAGCGGTGATGAAAGCATGACAACCGCTACTACGGCACCTATCGTAGTCAACCCCTTGTATACTAAGTATATCCCGATAACCAACGTAACTATAGGCCCTAGGCCTACGGCAATTTTATTTAAAACCCAGTATATCCTCTCATATTTCACTATTCTTACCGCCTCCTCCTTCCACTTCCTTACCATGTCCTTGAAAAAGATATGATATGATCTCTCTACGTGAAAGCTTCTTATAACATTAATTCCCTCTATTATACTTCTCATTCCCTCCGCCATGCTATCATAAAGCCTTCTCTCATGTCCTCGTGCCTTAGGCACCTTCTTAGTATACCATAAGTAGGCGATGATGTTTAAGAAGAGGAAAGGAATAGCTATAAACGTTAACCTCCTACTCACTATCCACATAGTTATGGCATTTGCTATAATTCCAGATAGATGGGATGCTATTGAAGGAATCGTTGATATAATATTATTAACTACGAATTCTAAATCGGAGAGTAACCTGGTCATCATAGAACCTAATCGCACCTCATCAACCCCATCGGATGTCATAAGCTTTTCTAACATGGTAGAACGAAGTTCTGCTAAGGTGTGATATCTCTTTTTCTCTAGGATTAAGTTCGATATGTAATCCAAAGCTACTACTATCGCTATAGTTGATAATAATATGATCGTATAATGCATGAGCTTGCCACTAGCCTCACTACTCATTGTTATGTTATCTATTAAATCCCTAAATAGCACTCCCTGATATGAATACAATAATGACTGCACTATCCAGAGCGCTGATACCACTAGTAGAACTCTGCCTGCTAGCGGCCAGATGAATCTTTTCATGAATTGTATTATGGACATTTACTCTTCACTTCGTAGCCTCTAATGAAGATTACTTACGTTTATAAGTGTTTCGTCCTCTCCTCTCAATGAAATGTTCGATAATGCCACAATTAAGTATGTAAAAATTATTCATAGTGTCAGCTTAATCTCGGTTCAGCATCCCTTACTAAGCTCCCGGTGGTACTCATCATCCACTTAGGCTTCGCTATATATGGAATAATATTTACTTCTAATTTTTAGTTATATGGATCAGCTACGACCGCAATCATCATATATCAGTTAAGCCCGCCTTTACATCATCTATATTTTCCTCTCCTCAAAGGCTATATAAAGGTCATCGTATTGATTTAATAATTTGATTTAATGAGAGAATGTGCTGAGATATGTTTAAACGACGAATCTTTCATGTCTCCTAATAGGTGGCAACTCATGATCTGTGAAACATACGATTTCAGCATAAGTATCGGTCCTTGGCAATTCATAAATCTGACAGAACGCATATCTAGTATAGTTAAGGGGATTAAACGCGGCGTGGTAAATGCATTTACGCCCAATGAGGACTGTGCAATCATAACAATAGAATATGATCCTCGCCTCTTTGATGATCTTAAGAGATACATTGAGGAGTACTTAAGAATTAAGGGCATAGACAAATTGGTGTCTGTAGTGCTCGGAAGGGGCATTACGTTACCAATAGTTAACGGTGCTCTACGTTTAGGAGCATGGCAACAAATAGTACTAGTAAATACTAGTAATGATGAGAAGGAGGTGGTAGTATATGTCACAGCAGTCGGTGAAGGTTAGTGTATACGATTTCATAATTAGAACATATGGTCCTAATGGCCTTTTTGAAATAGGCAGTATCATAAACGCATTCCTAAAGAAAATAGGCGCACGTGATGGTCTAGTAGTGATTGAATGTATGGGAAGTACTGGTGCACTTTTAGTAGCCGATCCTAGGGCCATAAGGAATATAAAGGAGAAAGAGCTTTGGAACTTAGTTCCTGTAATATTCGACTGGTCCCATGAGGGTAATGCCTATGCTCACTTAAGATCTACAGTCCTCGGTACGCATCTCTCCCTCCCAGTTAGAGAAGGGAGTCTCGCAATAGGCTCTAATGGTATTTTCTTTGTGGAAAATCAATGCTACCTCTCTAGGGAACGCCATATTTACGTGACTTATATAGGTTTATAATGTTCAATTGGTTATTTAACTACATAAAGGCGTTCATTTTACCTTTAATTTTATATACTATCCTTTGACTTAGCTATATTTTTAACGCCATAGTGCCTACAAAAAGGTAGAGATAACTTTATATAATAGTAAAACTTTTTAAAAGAAGAATGTAAAGTTAGATGTGTGGTGTTTAATATGGACACGTCATTAGATGATCTATCCTCATCATCTTATGATGTACATGCTCCGAGGCTTTTTAAGAACATATTCCCCTTTGTTAAACCGCCAAGAGTTGTTATAGATTATATGGCTCCAATGCCCGATCTTCCAAGCGAGATATTTCTAACCGATACGACGTTTAGAGATGGCGTACAGGCCTTCCGTCCATATTCCCGTGAAGAGATCCTCACGTTATTTGAATATTTAGCCCTCCTTAGCGGAGATAAAGGAGTTATACGGTGGACTGAATTCTTCCTTTACTCATCACGTGATAGGGCTGTAGTTCAAGAGCTATTAGATATGGACTATAAATATCCTAAGGTCACAGGATGGATACGAGCTACCTTAGATGACTTAAGGTTAGTTAAAGAGGTAGGCCTAGATGAAACAGGGATATTGACATCTATCTCGGATTACCATATATTCTATAAACTTAATATGACCCGTGATAAAGCACTGAGGAAGTACCTGATGGTGGTTGAAGAAGCGTTAAAATCCGGTATAATACCTCGTTGTCACTTAGAGGACATAACTAGAGCTGATATTTATGGTTGCGTCGTTCCATTTGTTAAAGAGCTAATGAAGTTATCTGAGCATTACGGAATTCCAGTTAAGATTCGCCTTTCAGATACGTTAGGACTAGGTCTTCCATTTCCGTTTACATCACTTCCCCGTTCCATCCCGAAGATAATTCACGTGCTGAAATATCATTGTGGTGTTCCCTCTGAGTGCATAGAGTTTCATGGTCATAATGATTTTTCACTTGCCGTAGCCAACTCTTTAAGCGCATGGCTTTATGGAGCTTCCGCTGTCAATTGTACCTTACTTGGCATAGGTGAGAGAGCTGGCAATACCCCTTTAGAAGTCATGTTAGTATTTTATGTACAGATAACTGAAGATGATCTAGACCTTAAAGTCATCACTGATATAGCGAAGTATTACCGAGAAAAGATAGGATACAGGATAGCTGAAGAAGCTCCTATCGTAGGGAATAAAGTATTTTCTACAGCGGCTGGAATACATGCCGATGGTCTACTTAAAAATCCTGAAGTCTACCTTCCATTCGATCCCGAGAGAGTACTAGGAAGAAGGCCTGGCATCTTCATAAATGATCGCTCTGGAAGAGCTGGAATAGCCCTTTGGATAAACTTCTACTTTGGTTTAAGGGGTAAAAATCAAATAAGCAAAGATCACCCCGCTGTAGACAGATTATATCGTGCAATAATGGAATCATATGAGAAAGGTAGAACCAGCATATATACTGACGAGGAGCTATTAGACCTAATGAAGAAGTATACGCCTGAGCTATTTAGGACGTTAATATCGCAATGTAATGCAGTACAGCGAGGTGTTATCCATGGGTATGACGCTAGTCGAGAAGATAATAAGCCATAAACTATCGCATGAGGTATATGCTGGAGAGTTCGTAACTATACCCGTCGATTGGATCATAGCTCAAGACGGCACAGCGCCACTTGCCATAAGGCAATTTAATAAGCTTAATGTAGGTAGGATATTTAACCCAAAGAGAATAATATTTTTCATAGACCATGCTGCTCCAAGTCCCCGTAAGGAGCTATCTAATGAACATCAATTGATCAGAAACTTCGCGCGTAAGTTCGGCATACTTCTCCATGACGTAGGAGATGGCATAATACATCAGGTCTTCGTGGAACGATATGTAAGCCCTGGCGATATAGTTGTTGGGGCTGATTCTCACACATGTACTGCAGGTGCTCTTTGCGCTTTTGCTGCAGGCTTTGGCTCTACAGATACAGCTGTTGCTATGGCATTTGGAAAAGTATGGATAAAAGTGCCTGAGACAATAGAAGTAGTCGTTCAGGGCAAGCTTCCTAAAGGCGTCTACTCGAAGGATGTAGCATTGGCTTTGATAGCTAAGCTAGGAGCGAATGGCGCCGTATATAAGGCAATTGAATTCCGAGGCGATACCATATCGCAACTAAGCATGGATTCAAGGTTTACGCTTACTAATATGGCTGTGGAATGTGGTGCGAAAACTGCACTTATTGAAGTGGATAACGTATGTAGGAGATATCTAAAAGACCACAAACGCGACTTTAAAGGAGACTTTAAAGCTGACCCCGATGCAATCTACTCATCTAGAGTATACATTGATGCTGAAAACCTAGAACCTCTTATAGCACTTCCCCATAGGGTGGATAACGTAAAGCCTGTTACTGAAGTTGAAGGGATAGAGATAAATCAAGCATTTGTAGGTACATGTACAAATGGCCGTCTTGAAGATCTCCTAATAGTTGCTTCAATCCTTAAGAAAGGAAGAGTGAAAGATGGAGTAAGGCTCCTAGTAGCTCCGGCATCGAGAGATATATACCTTAGGGCCCTTAGCATGGGGATCATTGAGATCATAGTCAAAGCTGGTGGTATCGTATTACCCCCTGGTTGTGGACCATGTGTAGGAGTTCATTTAGGAGTCCTTGGAGATGGCGAGGTATGTATTTCTACTCAGAATAGGAATTTTAAGGGAAGAATGGGAAATCCCAATTCCGAAATATATCTCGCAAGTCCTGCAACGGTTGCAGCATCTGCTATAAAAGGGAAAATAACAGATCCAAGGGAGGTGCTATAATGAAGATTAGAGGCTCTGCCTGGAAGTTTGGAGATAACGTGAGTACTGATGATATAATTCCAGGTAGGTTCTTTCACTTAAGGGGAAACATAGAGGAACTTGCGAAACACGCTTTCGAGGACTTAAGGCCTGACTTTGCGAGGAAAGTAAGAGAAGGCGACATAATAGTAGCTGGAGAGAACTTCGGTATTGGCTCTAGTAGGGAACATGCAGTATTAGTACTTAAGGCCTTAGGAATACGTGCAATAGTCGCTAAGAGCTTCGCAAGGATATTCTTTAGAAATGCTATAAACCTAGGGGTTCCTGCAGTAATAGCGGATACCACGAAAATTGAAGAAGGAGACGCGTTGGAAATAGACCTTGAGAAAGGCCATATAACTAATCTTACAAAGGGCTTTATAGTTCGCTTTAAGCCATTACCTTCCCTTATCTTAGACATAATAAAGGAAGGTGGCCTTATAAATTACATATTAAAGCATGGATTCCCCTTAGGTGGGCGTGCATGAAAAGAGTAACACTAATTCCAGGAGATGGAATAGGGCCAGAGATAGTTAATGCTACGTTAAAAGTCCTTGACGCTATAGAAGTGGACATAGATTGGGAGGTTGTCAACGCTGGTCGTAAGGCATATGAGGAAGAGGGCAATCCACTACCAGAGGACGTAATTGAAAGCATAAGGAGAAATAAAGTTGCACTAAAAGGCCCCTTGGAGACGCCAATCGGTAGCGGCTACCGTAGTGTCAACGTAACGCTAAGAAGAATTTTCGACCTATATGCAATAATTAGACCTGCTAAGTATATTCCAGGCCTTCCCACACGCTATACGGACATAGACCTAATCCTTATAAGAGAAGGTATTGAGGGATTATACATAGGCGCTGAATGCTCTCTAGACCCATATAAACATCATTCAATATCCATCAGATATATGTCACGGGATAACTGCAAACGCCTCATCTCATTTGCCTTTAGATATGCTATTGCCCATAATCGAAAGAAAATAACCTTAGCTCACAAAGCCAATATACTTAAGGAAACCTGTGGCATGCTACGTGAGGAATTCCTTAAGGAAGCGAGGAAGCAGGATAGAATATTGGCAGAGGACATGCTCATTGATAGTGTAGTAGCAGAACTCATATCAAGGCCTAGCAAGTTCGACGTAATCGTGACAAGCAACATGTTCGGCGATATACTCTCAGGAGTAATTGCCGGCCTAATAGGCACAGTTGGAATACTACCTAGTGCCAATATTGGCAATGAATATGCAATATTTGAGACAGCACATGGTACAGCTCCTGATATAGCAGGCAAGGGAATAGCAAATCCAAGTGCCATGATCCTCGCTTCCGCAATGCTACTTGAACACATAGGACTAACCGAGAAGGCCAATATAATAAGAGAGGCCGTAAAGGAGGTAATAAAAGAGGGAAAATACGTCACATTAGATATAGCTAGCAAATTAGGAACCACACCAGTAAGCACATCAAAAATGGCCGAACGCATAGCCGAAATAGCAAGACAGAAATTAGAGGAATCCTAAGCTATTTACTCCTTTCGTCCAAGCTCATACATCACAATACCAGTAGCTATTTCCACAGCCTCTCTTGCTAAATCAATTAGTACATTAACATCACTATCATTAGCCATCCTAATTATCTCAAGAACCCTAAGCCCCTCAACCCAGAACCTCTGAGGCATATAGAGCATTGCCGTTAAAATACCCTCCCTAACATCAACATAACTATCAATGAACAATAGAGCAATAGCATGTGCCGAATGCTCTATCGCACCCAAACCCATACGCCTAGCATCCTGATAATTACCCTTATCAAATAACTCCTCAGCCTCAGAAAGCAAACGACCAGCACGTTGAAGCTCATCCAACGATTCACGCACATATATCCCCCTTGATAATCCCAATACGTTAAATTTATGTTTAATGCCACTATATAATGCTTAGATGATGACTGAACTCCCCGCCTGAGCAGTGATGATGTTTCTGGTCGCTGAGAAAAAATTCAGCGACGTTCACACTATAAAAATGCACATTCATTTGAAAGAGCTAAAGACGTCGAGATCTTTTAAGCAATTGGCGTACTTCAAATATTTGACGAGTTAGCCTTCTTCATAAGTTATTAAGATTTAAGTACGTCGTTTAAAAATAAGAGTTCATAACAGTTTGTTTAATAACGTCTAAATCCTACTACCTACTAGGTGATGTGCGTGTCCAAGGTTATTCGTGCTAAGTTTGAAAGAGGCGTTCTGAAGCCTTTAGAAGAGGTTGAGCTTAGAGAGGGCGAGGAAGTGAGAATAATAATACTCCCTAGGGAGTTCCCCGAGCTCGTTAGGGAGAGTAACATTGAGGCTAAAAGAGATGTCGAAAAGGTTCTCCGAGAGGGTAGGGAACGTTGGGTAAGGTGGTACTCGACACAAGCATAATAGTGAAGGCAATTCTAAAGCCTGGTAGATGGCTACCTAGAGACATCTATGAGCGCGAAATCAAAACGCATGAGAAATCAAGGCTACTAATCCGCTTGCTAAAGGAGAAGCGGATAAAAGTGCTTTTGCCTTTCGCGGCCCTCGTGGAGGTAGCGGGCGTATTGACAAGACTTGCTTCGAAGAGCTTAGCTAGAGAGGTAGTAGAGTCCCTGAGAACTACGGAGGACTACCAAGTGATTTATGAGGAGGAGATCAGGGATTTAGTTGTCGATTTGGCTCTTGAAACAGGAGCTAGTGGTTTCGATACCTATTTCATGGCAATTGCTAAGCTCTATAATGCGACACTAATAACGGATGATGAGCCTATGGCCATATATGCGGAGCGTATAGGAATAGACACTATCCTTGTAAGGAGAATAAATAAAAGAGGGCTGATAGCTAAAATCGACAAGTTAGCAAATAATTAACATAACCCGGACTTGAATCTTAGAAATTTTGCTAAGTCTTACTTGGATGAAATAGTGTAAACTACTGCCATAAGCATTATATTGTAGCAATAACTCCTAGTCAGCTGGGAGAGAGTCTATGGAATCGTCGCTGAAAATCTCAGAGGAATTTCCGGTCGCTGAGAAAAATTCAGCGACGTTTATGCTATAAGAATAAGGTATACCAAAGATCTAACTGAGACTTCTCTTTAAGATCTCATGATTTGATAGAAAACTTTATAATCTCAGTAAGTCTCCTTAATTCTGCTGATGGATATGTTCGTATACGAAAAGTTATACAGGTTCCCTCCACGCTATGGCCCGGAATGGGGCTCAGGGGGCATCTTCGGACTTAGATACCATAAGGGAGTGCTTTATTTCACACTGGCATTCGAGGCTGAAGCCCACTTCATCAGGGATGATCGCGAGAAAGTCTACAGATTTGAACATATAGGCAAAGGCCCTGGTCCTAGATCGGGCGGGGATACGTATAGTGCAGTCGAGGTCGTTGATGATAAGATCTATTTTGGTGGATGGGTTCATGCGCCTGCAATTTACGGTGGGAGGAAAGATCATGGAGGAATTATCCTCTTTTACAATAAGTTCAGTCATGTACATGTATATGACATACTCGAAGATGAAGTGCAGTTATTATGGAAGGATACGATAGAGCATGAGGAGAAGTGGGCGGGTGAGGTCTCGGAGATAGTATATAATCCCGTGGATGATAGACTCATAATAGCTAGAGCTGATGGGCACGAACACCTAGGGATTTACGCTCTAGATAGGAAGAGCGGAAAGGAGGAAAAGCTGAGCGAGGATCCAGGGCTAAAGGGTAGCACGTACCTAGACTACGTGTGTTTCGACATCATGAGAGACTGGAGTAAGGGAGTGGAAGGTATTCAATGTATGGACATGGTGACAGGTAAATGGACTAAGAGATTGATAGACGATTATGCTAAGATAAGCGTGGATGGCCATGGCACGGAACAGCCATTATCCGGTTGTGCAAGCTCGGCATACGCTAGGTTCTTTATGTTCGTAAAGGGAGGGGTGCTTGTGGGAAATCCTGTTGATCCTAGCGTGGAGCCACTTAGGTTCATAAGGCTCTTTGATTTCGTTAAGTCAGGTTATTCCCCTACAAGAACCGTTGCACTACCATTAGGCGGAGGAATTCTTACAGCATTTAATTCCTTCACACACGGCATTGTACACGCGAGAAAACCTTGGGAGAAGGAACTCCTTAAGGCCCTCAATACTATCGTAGGTCCAACAGTTTTAGTTTATATAACGCCGCCTATGGCTCGGATAGTCGGTGCCTTAGGTGCTAGGGTAACTTCCATGGAGAAGGTCGGAGATAAAGTACTTCTAGGCACAACGGATACAGCCAACCTCATGGCCCTAGATGCGAGCCCCATAGATGTAGGGCATAGAGATATATTAGTGGTTAACACTTCGGCACTTCTCTATTCTCCTCCTCCGCCTGTAAGCTTCGTAATACCTGGGAGCATGGTTGGCTCTTCAGCGTGGGGAGGCATACCACTTTGGGGCTATGATAATCCAGTACTCATAATTAACTCCACCAAAGAAAATACGCTAAAAGTGTATGAGTACGATCTCTTACTACCTGCTTGTCAAGCCGAGGAAGAACAATATAGGATTAAGAAGGGTAAGAATGTTATAGGGCTGAACGGATATCACAGAATAGTCTCATTTAAGCTAGAGAAAGAGGACCCTCAGGCTAAAATCTACATACACCTCTCTTAGGAGTTATAACTTAAATAGAAGAACGCCTATCTTTACCTATTCTCTAGGTTTCAAGGTGAAGCTTTTCTTTAAGCTACTTAGCGAGCACGTTTGGTTAAGTTTTCAATCTTAAATTAATTAAGATAAGCGATAAGCAATCGGGACCTCAATACGTCAAATCGACGCGCTGGTGAGCCTTAGAAGAGCTAGAGAAGCCCTTGGCAATAGAAGCATCATGGGGAGATAGTCAAGGAGATGCATATCATCATGAGCAGACGTAGAGATATAGTAGTCAAGGCCATAGAGCTGAGCAAATCTGAAAGAGCGCCCATAATGCATTCATCGTTGCCTGGCGCCCTGCTTAAATACGGAGGTATTAGCTAAGGTAAAGGTAGGTAATGAAAATGGGAGCGTCACTTCACGAAGTCTTAGTTAAAGCGACCGAGACGCGATTTTGTATTTTCAATGGCAAGTTCATTAAGTTCTCTGCACTAAGCTTGTCCCTAGTAATTGTCTAAGTAGGGGAAAAATATTTATATCTTCAGTCCTCACTCCCATAAGGGAATTTGGGAAAATGGGAGAATTAAAGGTAACGTTAGATGAGGAGTTGCTAAAATTGTTTAAGGAAAGAGCGTATAAGATCTTCGGTTATAAAAAGGGATCGTTAAAGTCTGCAGTCGAATTAGCTATTAAGGATTTCATTGAGCGTATAGATTTACTCCAAAGAGAGGATCTAAGCGTTAAGGACATAAGGGGATTATTGAAGGATTTGAAAGTCACATCAGTTGAACTCCAACATAAAGCCCTTAAGCTCTGGGTAAGAGAATGTTCCTCATAGACGCTAACATAATCCTTGAAGTCCTACTGGAGCAGAAGAGATATAAAGAGTGCGAGGAGTTCCTTGAGAAAGTTAGAAGAGGAGAAATAGAAGCCTCTATATCTCGCTTTAGCTTATACTCTATTGAATTAATAATGGTAAGATATGGTAAGATCGAAGAGCTAAAGCTCTTTCTAACTCTACTTTCAACATTTAGAGGTCTAACCATCATAACCACATCGCCTATAGACGACGTCCATGTTATAGAGGTCATGAAAAAGTTTAATCTAGACTTCGATGATGCTATTAACTACTATATCGTTAAGAAATATAAGATGGAGGGTATCGTAAGTTTTGACAAGCATTTTGATAAAACCGATATAAAGAGGGTAGAGCCTATAGATGTATTGTAAAGACATTCTAAATTTGATTTCATAGTGACGAGAGAGCTGAAACATCTATCATCATATCTCCTGAGATTGCTTCAGAAAAGTATCAAGGGAAATATTTATATCCTGAGATATCTAGATATCTCAGGATACTTATGCCTACTCTTCTCGTTAAGAATGTACCTGAAGCGCTCATGAGAGAATTAAGGAAGTTGAAAGCTGAGTTAGGTTGTAAGACCTGGGTAGAGCTCCTAGAAAAGCTTGTTAAGCTCAGATCGAAAGATGTAATAATCATCGGGGAGGAAGATCTGGAAAAAATGAGAAAAGCTGTCGACGAATTTCTAGAGCTAAGGAATATCGTAACGGAGAAGTGGAGTGAGGGAACGGTGTTAGAGGAAATTAGGAGGGCTAGACATCATGAGGCCGAGAATTCTAACGCTTGATGCTAATGTATTCATAGCGGCACTAAAGGCCGACGAAAGGTATAGTAAGGAATGCGCTGATATCCTTCGCAAGTTGCCAGGTAAATTCGTTCTAGCAGAGCCTAGCATAGTGTATCAAGAGGTTTGCGGAACATTAGCTAGAAGAGTTGGCATAGATGTAGCTCGTAAAGCTGAGAAATTCCTAGACTCAGTACTTCATCCAAAGTTAGTCTTCGAGTGCGATAGAAGTTTCTGCAAGACAGCTTACCCTCTATGTCATGAATATAACGTATATCCAGTAGATGCCCTGTACTTAAAGGTAGCTTTGGATCTAGGAGCCATATTGGTATCCCTAGATAAGAGAGACTTTATAGATAGGGTAAAACGCAAGAATCCACCAATTGAAGTATACCATGTCTCTGAGTTCCCATACTAAGAGCGAAGACACTCACTCCTCAGACATGATGATGTTTCTGGTCGTTGAGAAAAATTCAGTGGAATTCACACTATAACATCCATAGTAGATCGATAGTTCGGAAGTTAAGAGTGCATCTTCATTTTGATTAATAGAGGTAACCATGTAGTGCACAGAGTGATCGTCATAGCTATCACAAAAGCGTAGACATAACCTAAGTGTATCTATTGGAATGCTCCAAGTAGTTGCTCCTACAAATGTTGCTATTAGATAGACTGTTCTAAAGAATACTATTGCCTCAGCAAATCTCTCGTGCTCTCTCAAAGCGATGATATCATAGATGAATAGAGAATTCTTTAATTACCGCTAAGCCCGATATGTGTTTTTAATTACTACATGCCTAGAGTCGCACTTAACTAACGCGTTCATGTTAATACTATCAATGTAGTTGCAAATTAATTAAAATCAGTTTTCTACGGGTTGAAAAAGATCCACGGCTTCTTCGTTATCGTTTTATAGCCCAATGCCTCGTAGACGCGAATCGCTGGGATGTTATCTTCAGCGACATGGAGAAGAGCTTTGGCACCGGATTGTAACGCATCCCTAGTTATGGCTGATGTGACGGCCTTCGCGTAGCCTTTACCTCTATAATCTGGATGAGTGTATACGTTCCCTATGGGCCAGATTTCTGGCATGCGAAAGAAGGCGCATGCTATAGATACTAGTCTCCCATTCTCAAATAGCCCGTAATATCGACGTTTCATCAGAAGATCTTTGGCCTTCTCTCTATCTATCTTCCATCCAGCTATTCTAGTGAGCCTTAAGAATTCTTCTACATGATGACTATCTCCGGCGTCTAATCTGATAGCCGCCCCTGCTGAGTATGGTTTGAAACTCCTCTCGTCGGCTACCATGTCTAGATGCTCCTTGACACTAATCTTCCCTTTTGGCTTTAGGAAACTGATCACATGTTTTAAGAGCTCTCTATTGTGGATTACTATTATAGCTTTGTCATCACATGGTACGTTGCATATAAGGCTTTCGGCTTTGCCCCATATGTGGATACATACGGCACGTGGCCCTCTCCATATGAACAGATAGCCTATAATGTTATTTTCTGCAAGCTCGAAGAGAACTTCTATGTGATCTAGCTCATAGATAATGTCATAGAGTAAGTATATGTGAGTGAAGGGATCATTCAGGTATAGCTTAATTATGCTCTTCCAGAGCCCTAGATCTAGTTCAGAAAGATTTTTAGGCACATGAATACCTTTGATAATAGCCTGCATATAAAGTTAATTTAGATCCTATTTATACCGTGTTGCTGCCTAATGTAAAATTAATCCAGAAATAGACCATATCTATATATGAACAGAAATCATACATTTCCACTCATATTCATAAGTGTGATTTCATCTAGCGATTGCTTGATTAAGGCCTCGTAAAGACCAGGTATTCGCTCTATTATTATTAATCCATGTGTAAGTAAACGTAATCTCTGCTCTGGTGGTATCTCTTGAAGAGGAGTTATATCTACCGGATACTGCAAGCTCTCCTCAAGTATATTAGAAATGGAGAAGAGCGCATTAAGGTCATATCTAGGAATGTAAACAGCTATGTCAATATCTCTGAACTGGTCAAGCTCTATAAAGCTACCATATAGTACAGCAAGTAGTATTTCCTCGTGCTCTCTTAGGATACTATTAAGCCTCTTAATCAGCCTCTCCTTTTCCTCCTTACTGAGCTTATAATATCTGAACGTACTTTGCAATCTTATTCACCACACTCAATATTTTCTTAAAGTTCCTCTTTACGTTGTCATATATCTTCTTATCGTCTATAGTCCAATATCGATGGACTAGTAAGTTCCTGAGCCTCATAAGTCTTATTATATCATCACATTCCTCACTTGTTATCAGATGATGATCTCTCAATATCCTGACAGCCTCTGTAGGAGAAAGAGGTCTTTTGCCTAACGCTCTTCTAGCTATATGTAGTGCAAGGGAACTCAATGCTTCTGCTAGGACTATTAAATAGTATCTTATAGCCATTAAATCGCTCTTTGAAAGGCTATCGAAAGGTTTAGTGATCATGGTTAATACCTCGTCTACCGTATCCATGATTTCGTTTATGACCTTCTTAACATATTCTCTGTCTACACTCATGGAAGCACCTTTAAGCTAAAACGCTATTCGGAAGATACTATATTTAGAGATTTGACTTATTTGTATCGAGAACTAATTACCCTCACTTATCGACATTCAGAGTAGCCATATATAATAATTTATGTGGACACATCTAGATGTGTCAGCGATCGCCTTAGGGATAGGTTTAAGGTGCGTTCTACGATTGATAAAGTGGAGGATCTACTGTAAAGAGTATATTCCAGCTATTGTCTCCGTATACTCTTACTGAAAGGCTAACGCTTATTGTATTAAGCAAAGCCAAGAGGTAGTTGAGCTTCTGCTAAAAGTAGTGTTAAGGCTCATGGGAATAAAACCACTTAAGTAGCATAACGTGAGGCTAGTTTTTATTGAGTTCTCGGATAGGCTTTCGAATCGGTTCAAGATGGAAATTCCCCAATTGTCTCAAGGTGGCTTCGTAGAGAACAGGAGCCCGCAATGTATAGAGATGAAGAGTTAGGTCTTCTTCTTGATACTCGGAAGGCCTTAGAGGCAGCAATATATGCATATGAAATGGTCGGAAAATTATTTGAAATCTTCCTCTCAAAACGGCTAAGGCGATGACTGAGGGATGTATTATATCCGTACATATTATCTATGGCGCGAGTAAAACCTAAAATACATGTCTCTAAACTAAAACTAATTTATTCTCACAGTATATGTCTTCTCTACCTCTGTTCTTTCTTCAAAAATATAAGCGACCTTAATCGCTAGGATGTCTGCTCTTACTTTTCCACCATAAGTCCAGTCCGGACATATTAGGATAGCTCTTGCCTGGGGGAAGTCTAGTGAATCTAGAGCCATTACTGTATAGGAGCCTTAATTTTAAGGGCTTGTCAAGAAGACGCCAATCAATTCCTATTAAATAGGCATCAAAATTAATTACATCTACTGATCTTTAGTTTAAAAGCTAGTACCTATTTTACATACCTACCTCATCCTATGAGATTATCTAAAACTAACATCGTTAAAAAGCCTGCAAAGAAGCCTAAGGTAATTAATTCGTCATATTCATGACCATATATTTCGGGAATTATTTCATGTATTACTACGTAAATCATAGCTCCAGAGGCTAGGGATAACACAAATGGCAACGTCATCTGAGCATACGTCACCATTAGCACAGGTAGCATTGTTGCAAGCGCTTCAGCTAAGCCACTTAAAGCACCCATGATAAAAGATGTGCCTATATTCCCTGTTATCATAAGGATGGGAATCGCTACTGCAAGTCCTTCTGGTATGTCCTGTAAGCCTATCGCAAACGCTATGGTTAGTCCATCAGCTACGCTGTATATCGTTGTAGCGCCTACGGCCATACCTTCAGGAATATTGTGAATTATCATGGCCAAAGCCATAAGTTGTGCCCTTCTAAGGCCAATGGCTAATCCTCCCTCCCCAGATGCGATAGATCCATGTTCATGAGGTATTATCACGTCTAATGCCTTAATAGTGACCACGCCTATGATAAAGCCTATGATCACTGTCTTCACATCGCTCCTCTCAATAGCTGGTATAAGTAGGCTAGTGAACGAAGCAACTAACATCACTCCAGATGCAAATCCCATACCAACATCGAGGGATTTTCTTCCAAGCCTTACGCCTAGAAATATAGGTGCAGTTCCTAAAGCCGTTAATGACGCTGGTATCAAACCTATTATCAACACCCTTAAAAGCAAAGGAATCCTCATGAGGAACTCAATTACATTACCAATCATTAACGCTCACGACATGAGGTTATGATTAAAGTTAATGATATAAAGGTAACGCCACTAGTCCTCATCGCTCCTCTATATTACTCGCTTTAAGGCATTTGTATGATTGTACTTAACATAATAAATGCCCATGTTAAGGGAGCCTAAATGAGCTCTAGATCTTCAAAGTATCATATCTCTTATCTAGTTACGATATCTCTGACTTAATAGGTAGAGCAGTTTTAAGACTTAAGATCACATATTAGTAATCCAAGGGGAAGGGCTGACGTAATGAGGCCCCATTATATTCTCATTACGGCATGTAGAAAGATAAGGAGTGTTCTCTCCTCAGCGTCTATCACGTAACTAGCAGGAATGTTATCTCTGTATATTGGAGGCATGATCCTAGAGACTAAAGGTTTGAGGGGGGTTAAAGATGGTATTGATATTGATAGCGTTAGGAGGTACTATGAGGGCATTGTTATACGCTAAGTTTTAAGGAAACACTCATGATAGGTAATAAAGGAAGTGAGTTTAGCCTTACCTCGCTTTTGCTTCCTTTGCCAATATTTTTAAAGATGTACTTGAGATCCTAAAGAAGGCCTCAAGACCTATTAAAGGCTTTTGTCTATTATCTCTTATAAACGGATTCGCTTGGTCTATGATAATGCCTTTCATAGTGCTCTATGTACTAGACGCCATCTCACTAGGTTCTAAAGAATGGGGGTTGATATCAACTATAGAGACCATAACAATACTAGCATTTCGCGTCCCTGGAGGAATTATTACTGATCGTTATAATAAGAGGTTACTGCTCCTAATCGGATCTCTTTGGAATTTAGGGTACTTTATAGCATTCATATTCTCTAAGAGCTTCTTACAGTTACTTACGATAGTTATCTTACGGAGAATAGTCATTACGTTAACAGACCCTGCATGGCCCGTGCTTCAGATTAAGCTTATTCCGAAAGAGCAAAGAGGAAGGATATTCTCGATATTGAACGTTCTCGTATCCATCTCTGGCTTTATAGGATCAATGGTCCGAGGTTACTTATTTGATATAAATCCCTCCTTTCCTTTCTGGCTTTTCATACCATTTAATGTAATGGAATTTCTTGTCCTCTACTTCTTTATACGCTAGCGATAAGGCCTTATCACAATAATTACGTTTCACGTATCCTTAAAGTATTCATTGGCTCTAGCCTCTTAATATCCATCCTATCAAAATACTTATCGAAGCTAACAATACCTTTCATTTTATACTTCTTGACTATATGATAATTAAGGACATTGTCAGAGTCTAAATTAAACTTTTCCATAGTCTCTAGGATATGGGCATCATCCATAGGCGATGTGCTTACGATGATTAAGCCCTTTAATTTTTCCCATTTTTCACTTATCTAATCAGCCTAAAAGTGGAGTACATCCGAAGGAAGGTTACCCTGATCATTAGCGTTATCGGTTTTCATCTTGAAGCGTAATCTATCGTTTACTAGTTGCCGAATACTTTCAGCCCAATAATTCCTTTCCTGATATATTACGGCAAGGAGCTATTGCAAGCTTTTCTAAAAGCATATAGATTCAATGTAGCTTTATGTTCAATGTATTAAGTACTTTCTCCACTATATCCTTTGCTTTCTCCGCTTTCTCAAGTATCTCCTTAGCCTCACTCTTGGTATATATCTCGTTAGGTGTGAGCCCCCTACTTGGCTCACCATAAGTAGATCTACCGTGCTCCGGAGCTACATCTCTGGTCATCTCAGCAAGCTCACGTATATGCTTAGTTACCTTATCAGGGAACCTATTGAGTAATCTAATTAACTGATTAGATGGATAGTGACTCCAGGTGGGAATTTCGAAAAGAGCTATGAGTGTCTTAGCGAAGTTTTCAATAGCCATTTGAGCGAATTGTACTGTCCCAACCCAATCATTTAATTCGTAAAGTCTCCTAGCTCTATTAAAGTGTTGAATCGCCAGCCTATATCTGTAATAGGCTTCCTCCATTGGATCAATGCTCATAGGATTTCAATCCTCCTAAAGGGTCTTGGTAGTTTCCAATAGTATGCTTTTCCATCCTTAACACGTACTAGGCCTGCTTCACGAATTCTCTTACGTACATAATTTAAGAACCTCTCTATCCTCTTAGTCCTGTCAATAATAACTATGGAGTCCCAATATATGTTAAGAAGGAGCGATGTGATTATCTGAGGCTTTAAGAATTCCTTTAGCTCCATATCTATCAATGTAACAGCGTCAAATAAATCCCCTATACGATCCATTACTAATCTGTAAAGGTATCTCCTACGGGATACTGGATTATCAATATCTAATCCCTCATATAGCACCAAGAGATCAATATCGCTTCTCTCTCTTACTTCACCGCGGGCAACAGACCCGAAGAGTAAAATTACCTTAATAGCACTAGGGAGATCGCTGAGCCTGCTACGAAGGATCTTAATTAATTCATCTCTATTCATTAACACCATATCAAACCACTACAAACTGTCCTCTAAGTAATAACTATCAACCGCTCTGTTTAAATAGACTCTCCTATATGTATGAAATACAGAATTAACTTCCCTACATCCTCATCTGGTAGTTCTCCAAAACGTTGTGCGTTAAATTTCCTATAAAACTTAATTACCTCCTCATTTTGTCTAACGGCAAAACATATTCTCGTGTAACCGATCCTACGTGCTCTCTCAATTAATGCTCTCATCAATAAAGTGCCTATGCCCATGCCTCTATATTCCTTTTTAACAGCTATTGCCTCTAACCAGCCGTTCCAGCCAAACCACCAACGAAAAACTAGGAACCCTATTACCTGCTTATCTTTCTCCGCTACTAAGACTATTGCTGTTTTATCCTCTATCATATGCTTCCATCGCCTAGCCACAGGGCCCCTAAATGCTTTTCTAGCCTCCTCGATATTTCCATACTCCTTCCAGAATGCCTCTACAGCTATATCCACTATGGCCTGAATATCCTCGGGCAATGCCTTCCTTATCCTCAAGCTCATCATTAATACCACCAACAGAGATTATTAGGAGTTCATTAATCGTTCTATTAAGTATACCTTAATTCCTATTTTATTAGCTATCTCTGTCTGCCCTCTATCGCTTGTAAGTAGCTCTCCATGCTTCTGTGCTTGTGCTATGTATAATGAGTCGTAAAGCGTTATTTCATGTTCTAATGCTATCCATAATGCTTCTCTTACATAACTAACTTCTGGCTCTAGGATTATTACTCCTGTGTCTATGAGCTTTAAGAGCGCTTGATAGAGCTCTATTGTCTTAGCTTCATCTATAACTTCCATCAGCTTACAGTGTTTTCACAATGCATTACCAACTTCCTTTACGATATGATCTATAGAGTATAAAGGCCTTCTCTCCCCTAATGAATATACCTATCTTCTCCCAATTCTCCTCATGTAAAGTATACTTTGTAAGAGCTGAAGCATCAATGACTATCACGGTCTTCCCTCACATATCTCATCGCAGTTCCTTTAGGCGCTATAGAAATACTCCTTATTATCTCCTCAAGTTCCTCTATCGCTCTTAATTGCTCATATTCCCTCACGCGCTTTTCAATAAACCTTCGAATCTCCTCACTCCAATTGATAAGTCCGCATAATTCATCCATCTTTCTCTTTAACTCCTTAGGTATACGAAATGAGATTACGACACTCAACGCTCAATCCCATGTAATACGATATCATATTACGTATTTAACCCTATTATGTAATACAATATTTACGCTGGTTAAAGCATTTAATAGACAATATCATTTCAATATAAAAGCGTGAGAGAGAAGCTTGAAAGGGTTTATAGAATGGGTATTTGGCTAGAGGATCCATATACCAATGAAGGTAGGGAGAGATTTGAACGAGCTCTTGATTTCATGAGAAAAGCCGTTAAGCATCCCTTCATAGAAAATATCCTTAAGCTTAGGAAGATAAGGATTCTAGAGTTATGCGGAGGGACTGGTATAGGCGGCATAGCCCTCGGGAAAGCGCTCTCTGAAAAGGGAGTGGATGTAGATCTTCTAATAACGGATCTCCGAGCTAGCGCGCTTGAAATAGCTAAGAGATGGAGCATGGATGTTTTAGGGAAGGAAGCTAGGGTCAAAGTTCTCGATGCTAAAGAAGCATATAAGCTTAACGAGCGCTTCGACATAATCTTGATTTATGGATTGTCCATAGCACATTTCAGTCCCTGGGATTTCATCCTAGTGCTATGTTCCGTGAACGATATAGTGGACGATAAGGGCATTTTCATTATAGATCAGATCGATATTCGACATTCTATATTAATGAGATTGGGGTATAAGGAATTCGTAGTAGAACGAGTTGATGAAGATAGAGCTATAATAAGCATACACGCAGGATATGATATAATAAAGGGAACTGCCAAGAGGCTTTATATTAACTTAATTAATAAGGAGCGTGTCCTCATGGACGTTTGTTATTGGGGATTAGCAGAGCTAGCATCATTGGTCTGGCTGTTCTTCAAGGAAGTTGATTTCATCAGAATGCTAGGGGATAGGTACTTCATATTGGCTAAAGGGCCTAGGAGGAAATTCACAATGAAGGAATTGAAGAATTCCATTCCACGTGAGGTAGATTTATCCTTATAAAACCTAGAGTATCATGTTTTCAGTTACGAGGAGTAGAACGACCATGACCATAACTAGAAATACTAATGATATCCACTAGTAGGTCACTATTTCTAACCCCGGTATTCTGGAGAAATGCCTAGCGTTTCTTGTCACTAACTTTAGCCTATATGTTATGGCAGTGGCCGCTATTATTACATCGCTTAGACATAGGGGCTCGCCTTTTCTGAACAGGTGTGCTAAAATCTCAACAGTCTTTCTAGCTATCTCGACAGGATATAAGTTAAATCTAAGAGAATCCTAAGCCCCGTCGAAGAGCTCACTTTGCACCTCCTCAGACTCCTTTTCAAACTCCTCGAAAGTGATCTTTGCAAATTTTAGCTCTTTTAAAGCCAGGTCAAATGGATCTGGTACTGGTTCCAGATGATCTTGGAGCCATTCACCTTTATCTTAACGAAGTCTCCCTCTTTTAATCCTACTGCTTCTACTACTGCCCTCGGTAAATATAGGGTGAATTTTTGAGATTCTTACCTTTATCTCAGATTTCATTTATTTCCCAAAATATAAAGAAGATCAGATATAAAAACTTTTGAGTAAATTATTTTCGCTCCACTTATCCTTATGGTCTCACGAACTATGTAAGCCAAGAAAGCGATCTCCAGTCCTAGTTATCAGAGATGTATTAATAGGATAAGTGATCGATAATAATCCTAGAGGCGATAGATATAAGCTTGCATGGAACTCTACGAGGATAAAATCATGTCGCCTCAAGGAGATTCCTTGAGTCTTATCGTTAATTGTTTAAAGAAGAAATTCGGTAAGAGACTGCTAGGCGTAATGTTATTCAGTTCTTAAAAAAGATAAATTTCGAGCTTACGAAGCTCTGAGAGAATTTAGAAATAGATATTACAAGGATACAAGCCTTGTTGTGCTTTCTCATGAAGAGATATATAAGAACATAGACTCACCGTTAATTCTAAACGCCTTCTACGAGGGAAAGATACTCTATGATAAGGAAGGTGTACTGAAGCACAACAAGGCAGTACTGATGATTATATTAAAGTATATACGTTAAGTGAAAGTTTAAGCATACGGATCCCTAAGGAGCTAACGAGGAGAATTGATAAGTTAAGAGGTTCGTAAACTGAAAAGAAAGAAATTATGAAATTCTGAGAATGCAGTGAGATACTATGAAAGAGTGAAAAATCATTAAAGAGGTTCATAAACTTCTCGAAGCCCATCCTACATTTCCTAAGGGAAGTGTAGTTAAGGCTGTTAAAGAGGATCGGGATAGTCATCAATGCATAAGACCTATAAAGCTTAAGGATATTATTGGATAGCTCTAGTTAATATTTAATAAAAACCGTAATGAATGGCACAGAAAAATGACTACCACTTTCTGGTATACTTTATTAATAGGAACGCTATTATAGCCGCTGGTACCCCCATAATCAAAAAGTAAGTTGTACCTAATTCTATTCTATATGCGCGAACTATGCCTGATGATATGCTGTCAACAATACTCTCTGCTCTTCTTGTATCGCCCATAGCAAGGGTATTAAAGCACTCTGTTATTGACTTCTTAACGTTTGAAATTACATGTTTTGTAAAGCGGGCATGCTGTTTAACCTGTGTAAAGCGGCTCATTATTCCATCTAGTTTCCATCCTATTGTTAGTAGTTCTTTTGTGAATTCTTCTCCCTTAGTATGAGGATACAGTATATACAACCAAGTAATACTATCGCCTGCTTTAGCTGTCCAACCACCTAGCTCTCTAATTAAGTGGGAGAACACGTCCTTTCCATATATTCCCCGAATTGGTACTCCCGATACAAACCTAAACTCGCTCTTAACGTATGGATATGGTAGTAATGTTATTGTTACTAGGTAGGTATTTGGAGTAGCTGGTGATGGCATAGCATAACAGACCCAGCCTCTGCCCCACATCCAGCCTTGTTGGTCATCATGTGGCAGTGTAGTAAGATTACCATTATTCATTATTACGAAGCACTTCAAACCATTGAAGTATGGATAGGGAAATATATTGCGTGCTCCAGGCCATGTTATAGATGTCCTATTCCATGCTACGTATGTTATGTTTACAACTATCACACCAGTATTATAAACAGTAAAAGTACCATAGACGTGCATTGCATACCCATGGAATATGGCATGAGTTTTTATTATTATTCCGTTTGCAAAAGTCTCTACTTTAGGAACATCTACTTTTGATATTCTTAAAGTAGGTTCTAAAACAAGACCACTTATTGCCTCTTCCCATACTGGCGGTGTAGGCCAGAATATATATCCGCTGTATAGTAGGAATAGTTCGTCGTTTATTGTTAGGTTTACGATGCATCCAGTACCGAGTACTTTAAACTTTACATTTGCAACACTAACGTCTACAGTAGTACCGACAATATTGTAC
>Ga0180300_10000077_pt1 | contig 33925 bp, 32 predicted proteins | sample GuaBasSediGuay15_FD_121798 | JGI IMG/M metagenome (GOLD analysis project Ga0180300, IMG submission 121798) | Subseafloor sediment microbial communities from Guaymas Basin, Gulf of California, Mexico - Guay15, Core 4569-2, 21-24 cm | ecosystem: Environmental > Aquatic > Marine > Hydrothermal...
GGACGTTTAGCTTTTCAATTCTTTAAGAAATTCTTAGGTTCCTAAAAGGCACCCTAAGTGATTGGCCTCTCCGAGGGGAAGGGAGTATACGTGTACATTTATATACATGAACGTATTTTTTATATCATTCATGACCATAACACAACCCTTAATCAGAATATCTCAGCGGCTTAGAAGGGTTAAAAATGAATGAGAAACTCATCATGGTTCCCGGTCCAACGAACGTTCCGGAACGAGTGATGAGAGCTATGACCAAACCGATGATAAGCCATCGTAGCTCAGAGTTCAGAAGACTCTATGAGTCAATAGCTGAGAACATGAGATACCTCTTCCAGACGGAGGGAGATATATATGTCCTAACGGCGTCGGGAACGGGAGGCGTCGAATGCGTAGTGGGGAACGTTGTCAACCCTGGAGATAAGATTATAGTACCGGTCTTCGGCCTCTTTAGCGAGAGGCTTAAGGAGGCTATAGTTCGAAGAGGAGGGAGACCAATTATTACCCAGACTCGTTGGGGAGCCGCTCCAAAAGCAGATGAAATAAAAAAAGTTGTAGAGAGCGAAGAGGATGTGAAGGCTATAGCGATAGTCTATAATGAGACATCAACAGGAGTTACTGTGCGAGACCTACCCGAGATCGGTAGAATTGCCGATGAGAATGATATGCTCCTAATAGTTGACGCCGTCTCGATACTTGGAGGAGACGATCTTCCCGTAGACAAGTGGAATATAGATATCTGCGTATCCGCTAGTCAAAAATGTCTCGCATGCCCTCCGGGGCTAGCATTATTCTCAATAAGCGAGAAGGCTTGGGAGACCATCGAAACGGTTCAGAGACCATTCTATTTCGACATTAAGACTATGCGTAGATTTGGGGAAAGAGGCGAGACTCCATTCACTCCAGCCATCCCCCTCTTCTACGCCCTAGATGAGGCGCTAAAGATGATCCGTGAAGAAGGATTAAAAAGAAGGTTTAGCCGCCACAGGATTTGTAGTGAGGCCTTCTATGAAGCGATTGAGGCTTTAGGGCTTAAAATTTTCCCCGAAGAACCTGTCAGATCACATACCGTTATAACATTCAGAAAGCCTGAGAAAATTGACGGTGTCACTCTAAGAAGCCGTATGAATAAAGACTATGGCGTTGTGATATCTGGAGGAGCGGGGAGGATACGAGATGAGACCTTAAGAATCGGATGCATGGGGATAATCTCTGAGAGGGAGACCATAATAACAGTAAATGCTCTTGAAAATGTGCTGAAGGATCTAGGATATGCGACTGAAAATTCAGGGGTAGAAGCTGCACGTAGAAAACTCCGCGATCTAGAATAGACGTGGAAAAGATAGGTATAGATGAAATACGTGGGCTGCTAGTACTTAAGAAACCGTTACTTCTGCTTTCCATGGGAGAAAGTGATGGTCTCTGCAGTCGGCTCCTTAAACTGCATCTCATATAATCGGCTGTAAAGACCACCTTTCCTTAAGAGATCTTCATGTGTTCCTTCCTCAATTATTCTTCCATTATCTATAACGAATATTCTGTCGGCATCCCGAACAGTTGACAGCCTATGAGCAATTATTATTGACGTTCTATCTTTAAGAAGAAGTTTCATCGCTTTTCTTATGAGTAGATCTGTGTATGGATCTATACTAGATGTAGCTTCATCTAAGATCAATATAGCTGGATTCCTAAGTAGAGCTCTTGCGAATGAGATTAGCTGTTTCTGTCCGACTGAAAGGCCTGCTCCTCCTTCTCCAATCTTAGTATTATATCCGTCTGGAAGCCTCTCTATAAATTCATGAGCACCGACGAGTTTCGCCGCCGCCATAACCATCTCATCACTTGCATCAGGCCTTCCATATCTTATATTATCCATGATTGTTCCTGAGAACAAGAATGTCTCCTGCAAGACTATTCCCAGTTGTTTGCGGAAAGAATTCCTTTTGATCTTCTTTATGTTATATCCATCTATCAATATTTGTCCCTTCTGCGGGTCGTAGAACCTGCATAGTAATTTGATTATCGTGCTTTTTCCGGCTCCCGTCGGGCCTACAAGAGCAACGGTTTCCTTAGGTTTAATGTGGAAGCTGATGTTATGCAGAACGGGTCGTTTCGGATCATATCCAAACGTTACGTTTTCAAATTTTATCTCTCCCCTTATCTTCGGGATCTCAACTGCATCTTTACTGTCTTTTATCTCTGGTTCCACATCGAGTATTTCAAAGATTCTCTCCGCGGCTGCTAAGGCCGACTGGATTGTATTATAGAAGTTCGTTAAGTCGAAGATGGGGCTAAAGAACATTCCAACATAAAGCATAAACGTTATTAAGGTTCCGATAGCATCCTCGATGGGTCCAAGGGCTCCATTAAGGGAGAGCCATCCGCCGTAGAGTACCACTATGCCCATGCCTATAGATTGCATCAGCTGTATAGTTGGGAAGAATGTTCCCCAAACCTTAGTCGCCCTAAGATTCGCTTGGAAGTTTTCGAGGTTTACGTTCTTAAATTCTTTCATCGCATCTTTCTCTCTGGTGAAGGATTGTATTTCCCTTATGCCGGAGATAGTTTCTTGGAGTTTCGATGTGACATTTGAGATTCTAGTTCTCTGCATCTGGTAGGCGGCCCTAAACTTCGAATGAAAGATGATGGCGATCGCAACTATCATGGGCACAATTGTCATCGAGACGAGGCTTAACTGAACATTGATGCTGAACATGACTGCCACGGTCATGAAGAGGATCAGAATGTCGCTTGCTACTTGGATAAGACCCGAAGTAAAGGCTTCACCTATCGCATCCGTATCATTCGTCACCCTGGAAATCAGATCACCCGTGTCTGAGCGATCGAAGAAGCTGAATGACAGCTCCTGCAGATGCGCAAAGACTTTTTCCCTGATCCTAAAGAGTAGAGATTGCCCTATCTTCCCCAAACCATACATGCGTATGGTATTTGCAATCCAGTTAGTAGCTTGAATTCCAATGAAGACAGCTATTATTGTCTTTAGCCCCTCCAAGTCTCCTCGCAGTATGTATCGGGAGACTATCTCGCGACCGAGAATGTATGGACTCGCAATATCGGTTATTGATGTAATTATTACTAATAGGGTCACAACCGCAATCCAGCCCTTATATGGACTTAGGTACTTAAGCAGTCTCGTAAAGATCACCCTGGTAGGCATTCTTCTCTCAGCAGTCTTTTCTAATGGTGGGCGATGATGGAAACGCCATCCCATGTCTATTCGCCTCCATTACGTGTCAAAATAAGATTCTCCTCTTCGAGTTTCTTTTGAGCCTCAACAGCTTCCAGAGCTTCCTTCTGAGCTTCATAGAGTGTCTGATAGAGTCTGTAATATGCTCCTTTCTTCGCCATCAGAGTCTCATGATCGCCCTCCTCAATTATCTCGCCATTATCCATGACTATTATCTTGTCAGCGTTTCGAATAGTTGAGATACGTTGAGTTATCATTATCGTCGTTCTATTCTTGAGCAGCGCGCTTAATGCCTTCTGAATCTCATACTCTGTGTCCACATCAACGCTTGAGGTTGAGTCATCTAAGACTAGGATCTTAGGATCTAGTAGCAGAGCCCTAGCTATCGCTATTCTCTGTCTCTGACCGCCTGAGAGGTCTATGCCTCTCTCTCCGATGATAGTGTCGTATCCATTAGGCAGCTTTACTATAAATTCATGAGCCTGCGCGATCTTCGCCGCTTTAATTATATCCTTAATGGAAGCATTCGGCTTTCCAAATGATATGTTCTCCTTAACCGACTTGTTAAAGAGGAATATCTCTTGTGAAACTATGCCTATGTGTTTCCTCAGCGACCTTATCTTTATATCCCTTATATCATACTCGTCGATGAGTATTCTCCCCGACGTAACGTCGTAAAATCGCATCAATAAACGGATTATCGTGCTCTTACCCGAGCCTGTTGGACCTAAGAGAGCAACAGTCTCTCCGGGCTTAATTTCTAAATTAATATTTTTCAGAATAGGCTTCTCCTCGTCGTATCCAAAATAAACATTCTCAAATTTTATGTGTCCCTTCAATTCCTTTAGCTCAACCGCATTCGGTTTATCCTTAACCTCCGGCTCAGCCTCTATTATCTGAAAGACTCTCTCGCCAGCAGCCGCCATTCGTTGATAACCTGTCCATATCATACCTATCAAGCGCATAGGCCTCATCAGCATAGTAGCATAATTGCTGAAGACGTAAAGTGTATCCACGCCCATTCTGCCTTCTATAATCCTTAATCCGCCTATCCAAGTGATTACTACCATCATTAATCCGCCTATCAAACCGGTTATCGGGATAAACGTAGCCCTTAAACCAGCGGCTTTTATCATAGATCTGTAATAAGCATTGTTAGGCTTCTGGAACTTCTCCATCTCGCGGTCCTCCATTGCGAAGGCTCGGACGATCCTTATTCCAGATATGCTTTCCCAAAGCACCGAGGTTAGATTAGCGAAGTGTCCTCGCGACTCACTTATGACGGGTCTAATCTTCTTTCCAAAAAGCGAGAAGCTTACGAGGATCAGGGAGAGTAGCGCTAGCGAAATGCATGTTAGCTCTAAATCTATCATCACCATGGAGGCTATTACGCCTACGAGTAGAAACGAGGTTTCGATGAGCATTCTAAACTGGAAACCGAGGAACCGGCCTACTCTCTCAGTGTCAGTCGTAGCTCTCGATATGAGCTGTCCAGTATCAGTTTTATTGAAGAATGCAAGCGATTGCCTCTGTATAGATCTAAAAGCATCATTTCTAATCTCATAAACGATTTTTTGTGAGAAGTATCCATTTATATATCGGGATATGAATGATAATATACCAAGTACTCCCGTAAAGCCGATGATCTGTATCACAAGCCAAACTAGTGCGTTGAAGTCACCGGCCTCAAGTATATTTTTTATAACTTGTCCTCCAAGACGCGGAATATAGATATTTATGGAGGTAGTGAGTAGCGTACAAATTATCATAAATATGAACAAATGCCATCTTCTGATTACATACCTAGTAAGCTTGCTTATGAACGCCATAGTCTTATCCGTTCCCTCCTACTCCACTCCTATCTCATTGCAAATCTCCCAGATTACTTGGAGATACTCATCATTTCGAGATAATAAGGCATCCGTTAGAAGTGATATTAGAAGTCTCATCTCTGGCTTAATGATCTCGGATGACTCCTTCTGTCTTGAGATTACTCTCTCTAGTGTAGCATGCTTTAAAGAAGCGTATTTCTCAACTAAGCGTTGCACCTTGCTCTTCTTCTCTTCAGGAACCTCAAAGCCGAATAGACTCGCCTTATCAACGACGCCTCTACAGATTTCTCTTTTCCACTTTAGAATATCCTCAGATTCAGGAGCCAACCCCTCACTTAGTGTATAGGAGATGATAAACTTCTGAGCTGAAGCTTGATAATACCTCTCAATGATGTTCCCCTTAACAAGGGTCCTAGTTCGCTTCACAAGTCCTGCTTTCTCAAGTAGGGAAAGATGATGCGATATTGAAGAAACATTCTTGCCGAGTATCTTTGCAAGCTGACAAGCCGTCATCTCCCGATGTCTCAGATTGTGAAGTATTTCACTTCTCGTTTCATTAGCAAAGAGCTTTGCAACCTTGGGATCCTTAATTATTATAAAAGGCTTCATCTTTGCAATTCTAGTTAAAAGAATTGCATCTCTATATAAAAATGTATCGCTACAGAAATTTTTAGAGCGGAAGAAGGGAAAAACATATTATACTCTCTGCTCATCCGAAAGATGAAGTAAAATTGGAGAGCTCAAAAGTTAAGCCGTTAGAAGATGGGGAAACCCGCGAAGGAATAATTCACAGCGCATCAAAAAAATCAATACTATTCATCTTTGATACTGGAAGCAAAATGAGTTCCTTCGATGCATGCTTGGCATATGATGCCGGATATGATGCAGTAATGCTATATGAGAACGTAACTCCGAAAGATGCGGAAAGACTCGTTCAAGATGCACTCTTCTCCAGAGGGCCAAAAAGATCAAGATTTACATCCTTCTTTATTGTAGGAAAAGACTTAGGGAAGGCTGAGGCAGTCTTAGAAGCTATCAAGAATATTAAGAACCCTCGGCTAGTCTCATCTATTATAATAGATCCGAGAGGAGCCTACACTACAGCTGCAGCTATGATAGCGAAGACTGAACAGGCTCTCTTGACTACTAAGATGGGAAAGCTAGAAAATAAAAGGTGCATTATCTTCGGAACAGGGCCCATCGGCAAAATCGCTACTGTTCTCTTGGGAAAACTTGGATGTGAAGTTACCATTGCAAGCACGAATCCCAATAGGCTGAATGGTGAGAAGTACATCAAAAAGGTAGTAAAGCTTCTGCTTAAAAGATACGATGTTGATATCCGCGGAGTTTATGCGCCGGGGCAAAAAGAGAGAATACATCTTCTGAGAGAGGCTGATGTTGTATTCTGCGCGGCGGCTCCTGGAATCCAAGTGATAGATCGGAGCATTCTTGAAGAGATAGGAAGCGAGAAGATCATGGTTGACGTGAACGTTGTTCCGCCTCTTGGAATAGAAGGCATAAAGCCAGAAGATGATATGAGGGAGATCCATCCAGGCATATTTGGAATAGGCCCCGTAACTATTGGAAAACTCAAGTGCAAATTAGAAATGAAGATTCTCAGGGAAGCTAGAGAATCTGGAGAGAAAATATATGATTATAAGTTGTGCTTGAAGAAAGCGAGGAGCCTTTTCAAAGGAGCCCACTGAAAACCCGCTTTCACCTTGAAACTACTAATAGATATAGAAGATGCTGAATTAGACTTATAATTCTCAGAAGATATCGTAATCCATACTTATCCGACTAACTCTACAAAGCTCCCTAATGCTTCCCCCGGAACTCCCTTTCTAAATCTAGCCCTAACAAGCCCCTTATTTCCGTGAGTAGAAACTATCTTACCTATACATTTCCTCTCTTTCGGAGGCCATGCAACCTTCCGCCCAATTAGCGTTGAAGCTTCACTCGAGGATCTAATGTATGGAAACTTTAAGAGGCATTCCCTAGGTTTCTGAGTCTTCGGTCCTCTCCTATAACTAACTATGACTCCCAGGAGTCTCCCCATCATCAAGCCTCCTAGGTCAGATTTACAAACATTTTCTTTATATATTTCTTGTTGTGATGAAAGATTGTTAAATCATTTAACGTCTCTGAATATAGTTAGATCTCCGGTTTCCGCCTTATATCCGATTTATACCTCTCTAGCTGAGTATTCATTGATAATGAAGGGACTTATTGACTAAAGCGTATTACTTACCGGATTGATTCGCTTCTTTCTTAGGAGTAGCATTAAGAATTACGTATAGTATATTGTTTCCTCTAAGAAGCACCTGCCCGTAATGAGCAATTAGCTGGCCGTTATAGTGTTCAGAAACGCCTTCCAAGATTATATTCATATAGTTGTCGCAGTGAACCATTGTGCCCCTATACTCAACTCCGTTCTTAAGTACTATGCCGATATAGGCGTTTATCTCCTTTATGAGAACATTTAATGGCTTCTTACTTGGCTCCATAGACTAACCGCCGATTCATAGCGTTATATCATCACGTTCTTTAACTTTTAATATAAAAAGCTTGCTAAGAAGATTATTTCTAAGGCTCAGAATTAATTTGAGACTTAGAGAAATATTATTGGTGAAGGCTCCTAAAAGGGTCACGTGGAAAACGCTAATGGAAACGCAAAAGACTGAAGAATCATCATTTTTGATACAAACAAGTCCACACTTCGGATTAACCATGATTACATCGGGTTTATTAATGCGATTAAATGAGAAAGAGATCCTCTTGCTCTGTTCGCTCTCTCCTCAGCAGGGTATTTCCTAAGAGTCTATATCCTCTGAACATTAGTCTATTCGTTCAGTCTTCTTTATATCCTCCTTGCATCGGGACTGATCTGCTTTGTTACAAAATTTTTTGAATCTGGAGCCGATTTGGACTCAGTCATTGCAACCCGTAATCCTCAAGTCTTAGCTGATGCCCTAATAAAGATCGGGTATAGACGAATTCAGCTTGAACGTACATTGTCAATTCGCATCATAAATGGGCTACGTTGGAATTCACACCTACCAGTATCCTTTCGCGTTAGAAGGTTGAGGAGGCTAGACAGCATCAATAAGATAAAGCACCGTTCCTTATATTGATCAAAGACTGCATATGTGAATTGGTGGAAAACCTATGCCGCCTCATTGATCTATAATTAAGATAGTTCTGATATACCTGTCGCGAAGCCTGTTACTTAGGCTTTAGCTATAGCAAATAGACCGTATTCTTACCATGATGGTTTCTCATAAACCCATGAAACAGCGTCTCCATGGTGAAGAATATAAGCATCTGCTGCAACTGGTCCCATCTCCCACTCTCCCGATGTGGAGTTCCAGAAGTACCACATCCAGTAATATCCAGGATCTCCGCCTTTTCCATTAATGGCTGTGACGAATGCTCCATACTTGAAGAGTTGATAATCTACCTTAGCTATAGTCTCAGTCGCGTTGAGCAACGAGCTGCCAATCGGTACTTCAGTCTCGTTATACCATATCTTTGTTCCATTTCCATAATTGATCAGAATATGGATGAGCATATGTGTCCTCAGATGATGTAGTCTTTCAATAGCCTCTCTGTAAAGTCTTTGATACTTCACGTTTTCATTGTAGTAGTATACTCCTAGATACATCGATATGATCAAACCGCAGAGTAGCACTAATGAGGCCCAGAACCATGTGTTTTTATTGATAATTTCTCTCACCTCCTATAAGTTTTTGGATAGTATTAATTATCACGCTCCCGAGAAGGGAGAATATGATGAGATTCGAGACTTCATGAATCAATGCGAATGGTATGCCTGCAATTAGACAAGGAATAAGTGGAATCTCAAAAACTAAGGCTGTCACGACATTTGTAAAGAAATCATATGTGAATGTAAGAAGAAAACCTATCACCCCGAATATCAAACTATTCTCCCAGAGATTCTCATAAAATCTCGATCCGTTGGTCTCCAATTTCAGTTTTCCAGATAGAAGCCCTCCAGTAATTCCATAGACGCTTTCCCCAGTACATGTGGCCGCTAAAGTCGGCAAGTTGAAGCCGTAAGGATTAAGAGTTCCATAAACAAGCCACGTCAGAACTCCGACAAGGGCTCCAGGGAATACTCCCATAGTATAACCGCTAACGAAGACGAATAAATCCATGAACTTAACGTTCGGTATTCCTATAAGCATGTAGTTCGTTACTATACAGAGCGATGTCATTATTCCGATGAAACTTATCTTTTTCAGAGGTGTTCTCATAATAAATTGGATGGATTATCCATCCTATAAATTTTTTCTCATGGTGGAATCTCAATTCAAGCATCGCTATTTAGTAAGATTCCTCCGTAACTATTTTTATGAATACTCTTTCGCAATTCTATTAATAATGGATCCATCAATTTTTTCATTGATTGCTATGAGACTGCTAAAAGATGCGAGGGGATTAAGTCAGCCAGTAACAACCATGATTCTTCTAGTGATACCAGTGATGTTAACAGGCGGCGTCGCGATGTATGCGTATCAAATTATAGGAAACCAAACCGAAATGGAGATTCTGATGATTTCAAATCAGCGTATCTGGATTTATGATGACGGAGCATCATTTGCGGCTTTACAGATCGATAATGTAGGTGGGAAGGATGCGTTCATAGACGAGATTCAGGTTAGAGGGGTGGAAGCACCTTGGTCAACAGTTCACTATTTCAGAAGCACACTCCTATCCATCGACACTTTAAATTGTCCCAATGCAAGCGGAAACGATTGGAGCATGTTCGAGTATACACCGGGAAATTCAACAGAGTTTCTACTAGCTGATGGAGACCTAACATTACCTTCCGGCTACACGCTTGTTATATACATAGAGCATCCAGATAATATACGTTTAGAAGATATCGGCGCATCAGTCAGCATCTCCGTGATTACTAAGAATGCCCGCTACGAACTTTTATGCATAGTTCAGTCAGCAATTTAGGAATGAGAGCCTTTCGAAGAGTTTTCCCACAGTACTCTTCAAGTTTCTTTCAAGATATCCGATAGATCTCCTTTTGACGAGATCTAGTTTCCGAAGGCAACGATCTTAAAGTAAAAACTATCTTATCTATGGATTCATCATTCGACATAATCCTTAACGTGTCTTCAGAATATGTATCTAAATATCTAGTTCTTCTTCACATAGATCACATACCACAGGATATTCTCACATAGCTTAGATGTAACTGTTTTTGCCTCTAAGCAAATATTGAAAACGTTGAAGTTTTTCTAGATGTTATGTGAGCATTTAGTTTTCACGAAAAGAGATTAATTATCCGTCACTAAATAGTTAAAATGTTTCTTTTCGAAAGAGGATTTTAAATGCGTGATAGAGTGCGAGGGCCAGAAGATGCTAAAAAGATAATTCTGAGGAAGCTTAGGGAGAGCTACGGTTACAGGATAGAGGTTAACTTTTCAAAGATAAGAATGGAAACGGATCTTCATAGCGGTCGAAGATTGTGGATGGCTGAGGGAGCCCTCGGCGTGAGAAGATGGCTCTTCATAAAAAAGTCTTGGCGCTTCGTATATTTCATAGATGCAGAGAGCGGTAAAGTAGTGATAATGCGTGGAAAGCGATATAAGGACGGCTTTAAGTGGCTAGATATTCTTTTACGACTCTGCTCTAGAATACGTAGAAGGAGATGAGTGACAAATGAAGAGAGAGATTAGATTTATAGGATATGTAAAAAGAGATAAAGGGTGAAGAAGCTAGGATAGAGATTCTAGAAGAATATCGTAAAGGCCTTCGGGGAATAGAAGATTTCTCTCATCTCATAGTCTTGTATTGGTTTCACCTAAGAGACAGCGATCTGGAGAGACGGGTTCTCTTGGTCTTTCCTAAAAGACGCAGAGTAAAGATTGAAAGAAGCGTGTTTGCTTGTATAAGTCCCTCACGTCTAAACCCTATAGGCTTCTGTGCAGTAGATCTACTCAATGTGAAGGGAGGAATCCTGACGGTAAGGGGGCTCGACGCCTTCGATGGCTCGCCAATTATATGTGTGAAGCCATACCTCCCGGAGACGGATTCTTTTCCAGATGCAAAAACACCGGGATGGGTTTATGATTGATTCCTAAGAAACGCTTAGGTTATTGTCTTTAGTCTCCTTTTCTCCAAAATCTAATATATTTTGAAGGTATCTCTTGGCTAAGGTACACCTTATCCGTTGCCTTATAGAATCTGAATCCGTCCTTTCTAGCTCTCTCCACATCAACCTCCAATATCACCGGGTTTCTTGTTCTTCTACGTCCAATTTTCCTTGCAACTTCAGGGGTGGATGAGAGATGCACCCATCTCCTCCCCATCGGCTTTAATCCTTCCTTCAAAATTCTTGAAGCCGCTTCTGGAGTTGTCCCATGATAAAGAACTCTCCTGCTCTTGTCTTCTTTTAATCCAAGATCTACATGAATCGAGTGCCCATATAGAGCCCTGATCTTTTCATCTCTAATTTCAAATCTCTGCCTCTCACTTCTTTCCACCACTTCACGAATGAAATCATCATTTACTAGCGGAAACTTTTCGCGAACTTTACGTATCAGATCGTCTAGGTTAACGTATCCATGCTTATCCATAACTAAGCCGTTAGGTTTATGCCTAAGAAGATAACTCATATACTTACTAACTCTCACTCGAAGTTCTTCTTTCATAATCAACTGATGATAAAAATTAACTTCTCAATAGAAAAAATTTAAGGCTATGTCTGGGGTCATAATGTGTCTTTATTCTTCTGTTGTTGTCTCATCGATAATAACATATCACTCGGCGATTTTCAGCTCCATTATTAATATATTAACTATTTCGTGCATATGACTCTCCACCTATACTTCTGCATCTATTCTCTTCAATATACTCCGCAACCGAAAATCTTTCAAAAACGATAAATTTGTAAATGTTTTTTCCTTAACTGAAAGATGCGGAGTTGAGAAAAACGAAGAGACGGAAGAACAAGCTATCTGAAAGAATTATTCTTAGAGCATTATATCCAGGAAGGTTCCAACCCTTCCACCTAGGCCACCTTGAGGCCGTCAAGTACATACTTGGCGAAGTGTCTGAAGTCATTATTATGATCGGAAGCGCCATGCAAAGTCATACTTTAAGAGATCCATTTACTTCTGGAGAGAGAATAACTATGATTAGGCTAGCGCTTACAGAGGCGGGGATAAGCCCAGATAAATACTATGTTGTGCCCGTTCCAGACTTGGAGATTCATGGGATATGGGTCTCGCATGTATGTTCTCTTGTGCCGAAGTTCGACATCGTCTATTCTAATGAACCGTTGACGAGAAGGCTCTTTATAGAAGCAGGCTTTACTGTTAAGAGCATCCCCTTCTATAAGAGGGCTCATTGCTCAGCGGCTGAGATCAGAGATAGGATGCTTAAGGGGGTAAGCTGGGAATCTCTCCTTCCTAAAAGTGTAGTCAAGTATATAAAAGAGATTAAAGGGGTTGAAAGGCTTCGGGATCTAGCTAAGACCGACGAGGTTAGAGATACATATATGTCTTCACGGGATCAATGAATGGCTTAGCTCCTCAGATATTCTTCTGGACTTTTCTATCCCCGCCCTTATGGCTGATTCTATGTTCTCATCTATTCGAAGTCTATTCAGCTCCTTCAGCTCTTCTTCGGTGACTCCTCCTGGAGTTGCAACTCTCTTTATAATCTCAGACACGGATAGTTTTCCCTCTAAGAGGAGTTTTCCAGTCCCAATTAGGGATTGAGCAGAAGCTGCTAACGCGATTTCTTCGAATAATCCTTCCTTCACACAAGCCTTACTGATCGCTCTGACAATGAAAGATAAGTATGCCGGAGCGCATCCGCTTAACGCGGTTATTACATCCATCATCTCCTCATCTATCTCAACGAGTCTTCCAAGAGTTCTCAAAATCCTCTCTATCATAGTCTTGTCTTCGCTGGATATATTTTCATCAGCAGAGTATGCTGAGAAGGATTCTCTAACGAGAACCGCTAGGTTCGGCATCACTCTTACAAACTTAGCTTCTGGAGCAATTTTTTTCAGAGATTCTAGACTCACGGCGGCAACCATGGAAATAACGATTTTTCCCTTTATATCTTCACGTATCTCTTCGATCACCTTCTTAACGTCCTTTGGCTTTACGCATATTACGATGATATCTGCATCCCTAGACGCCTTTCTATTATCATCTGTCACATCGATTCCATAATCCTTAAGATACATAATCTTCTCGGGGTGTCTTCTTGAAGCGATCACTCGATCCGTAATATTGCTTTCTGCTAGGCTTCTCGCTACGGCGCTTCCTATGGATCCCGCTCCAATAATCGAGATTATCATCCTAAATCCCTCAGAGTATAAAGGATAATTGTATCTTTAGGTAAAAAGGGATTTCGTCTAGCTCTGAAAGATTTAGAATAATAGTCATAAAGGATTAATTCTACAACTGTCTATTTTATTCTCGAAAGAATTCCTTAATTGTTTGAAAAGGGGAGAGGGTGCACTGGAGACCTGTAAATTTTGGTTGCTTGACATTAACTATGAAGTTAAGGATCATAAGCCCGAGGTTTGGATTTGGGGAATTGATGAGGAAGGAAGACGCATATTAGTTATTGATAGGTCATTCCAACCATACTTCTATGCTATTCTTAAAGACTCAGAGGATCCAAGAAAAGTTTATAAAAGGATAGTTAATGCCAGAGTAAATCTTCCACTCATAACCCGCATCAAGACAGTTGATAGAAGATTCTTTGGAAAACCCGTGAAAGCCGCTAAGATCTACTGTCAAGACCCAGACCTCATTGATCAATACGCGAAAGCCATAAGGAAAATAAAGGGAGTAGAAGAGTGTTTAGAGGCTGATATTCGATATTCGATGCGTTACCTGATAGATAACGATATAGCTCCATGTGCATGGCACGAGGTTAAAGTGAAGAAGGAACCGAATACTCGTAAACTCCAGATTGACAAAACCTATTCGGCTTGTTCCCAGCCTAAAAGAGTAAAGAAAGAGAGTATTCCACATCTCAGAGTCTTAAGTTTCTTTCCCATATGCTACACTTCTCAAGGATCACCTAAGCCGGAGAGAGATCCAGTAGTAATAATCGCCGTGACCACGAATGAAGGAGAGAAGAAGATCTTCATGGCTGAAGGATACGATGACAAGAGGCTACTGGAGTCATTTATACAATACGTTAAGAACTTCGATCCGGATGTAATAGTGGGATATCAAACTAACCAACAGTATTGGCAATATTTGACGGATCGGGCTAAAGTTCTCGGAATAAGTTTCTTTGTCGATCGCGCCGGAACTCAGCCTCATAGAAGTGTTTACGGTCACATCTCAATTACTGGACGAGTTTCGATGGATATGTTCGACTTTGCTGATGAGCTCTCCGAGCTCAAGGTGAAATCCTTAGAGAACATGACCGCCATCCTCGGCGTTAAGGAGTTGAAAGAACAGAAGATAATTCACGAGCTTGAATACTCAGACTACTGGGATGATGAAGAGAAGCGCGAGGAGCTACTGAGCTATGCTTTAGAGAAGGCTGAATGCTTACTCGGAATCTTCGACAAATTCTTCATGTACGCATCTGAACTTTCAAAGCTTGTAGGCATCCCACTTGACCATATAGGCAAGGTAGCCGTTGGATTCAGGATAGAATGGTATCTGATTCGAGAAGCGCATAAAATAGGTGAACTTTCGCCTGAACGATCAGAGCAACGATACCTCCCATACGTTGGAGGAATGGTTCTTAAGCCGAAGCCGGGCATACACGAGAATGTTTGCGTACTTGACTTCAAGTCAATGTATCCGAATATAATGATAGAGAAGAATATTTCTCCCGATACATACGTTCCACCGTCAACAGAGATAAATGTAGAAGTAAATATCACGCCGGAAGTTGGACATAGATTTCGGAAGAGCCCACCAGGTTTTTACAAAGTTGTCTTGACGAAACTGATCTCTGCCAGAGAAGAAATTCGGAAGATGATGAAGAAAGTGGATCCTAAAAGCATAGATTATCACCTTCTAGATGCAAGACAAAAGGCAGTTAAAGTGATCACGAACGCCGCATATGGATACGCAGGCTGGGTGGGCGCACGATGGTTCAGAAAACCCGTTGCGGAAGCTACTGCTGCCTGGGGAAGAAGTGTGATCATGAAGAGCGTAGATATGGCGAAGGAACTCAGTCTAGAGATAATATATGGAGACACCGACAGTCTTTTCATAAAGTATGAACCTGAAAAAGTCGAGAAGCTCGTTAAAAGGATTCGAGAAGAGCTCGGTCTGGAAATAAGACCCGAGAAGATATATAAGAAAATTTTATTTACGGAGGCTAAGAAGCGATATTGCGGTCTTCTTCCAGACGGTAGCTTAGATAATGTCGGCTTGGAAGTTGTCCGTGGAGACTGGGCGAACGTTGCTAAGACGACGCAGGAACGCGTCTTAGAGATGATACTGAAAGAAAATTCCGTAAGCAGGGCTGTCGAATTTGTCCGTTCCCTTATAGCTGATCTGCGAGAGCATAAAATTCCATACCGGGATCTGGTGATATGGAAGACTCTCACCAGACCTGTGGAGAAGTATAAGGTGAACGCGCCCCACGTAGAAGCCGCTAGAATCCTGAAGAGGATGGGATGGAGCTTGACGACAGGAGACCAAGTAGGCTACGTTATAATACATGGTCCTGGAAGGCTTTATGAGAAGGCGAAGCCCTGCATTCTAGCCTCTTACAAGGATATTGATATTGAATACTACATTAAAAAACAGATAGTTCCGGCGGCTCTTAGAATTCTTTCGATGTTTGGTGTAGAGGAGAAAGATCTGATAGTTGCTGAGGTGAAGAAGCCGAAGACGCTCGCCGACTTCTTCTCCTAAAGAATCTAATTCGATATATTATTGAAAGTTAAAAGCTTAACATTAAGCGATTGCTTAATTACGTCGGATATTCTTACAGCGATTAGATACTTGATGTTCTTTTCACTTGCGATATCAACAAGCCTCTGGGTTATGACTCCATCAAAGACCACGGTATTAACGCCATCCATCTCCTTCAGCTTCTCAGCTAGCTCGCTGACTGGAAGACGGCTTATCTCATTCATCTTTTCATCTAGAAGGATTGCTTCTCGGGTGCCCTTTACCTCCTTAATGGCTTCTTCAATCTCCTTGGAGACAAAAATCTTCTTTCTCTTTCTCCTTTTTAGAAGCTCTTCAACCGAAATCCTGTTTTTAAGGGCTTCTTTAATCTCTCTTGCGTTTAGGTCCTCAACCTCCTTACCTTTAGGGGCCCTGGCAACATACTTTATATTAGCCACTTGAAGAAGCTCCTTAAGTATCAAGTCTCCTCCATGATCCCCGTCCAGAAAAGCTGTTGCCTCCTTCTCCTTAGTTAGCCTTATTATGGTCTCTGGGATTTTCACTCCTTCAAGAGCTATGACATTCTGTATGCCAATCTTAAGTAGGTTGATGACATCCGCTCTTCCTTCGACAATTATTATCTCCTTAGCGGAATCTATATCGGGCCCCGCTGTTAATTTTTCGGGTCCATATTTCTGGACGCGGCTGATTCTTAAGATCTCGGAGACTTCTCTGAATATTTCCTCTGTTTCAGGCTGTTTTTCAAGATTCCATTGATGAAGTATCTCTTTAGCTCTTTCAATTATAGCCTTACGTTTTGCTTCTCTGACATCCTCTATCTTCTCCAGCCAGACACGAGCCTTGCATGGTCCTATTCTTTCTATGCTTTCGATGCTGGCGGCTATTATGGCCGTTGAGACTCTATCTAAACTTGTCGGGATTATTATTTTTCCCTTTGTCCTATCTTTTTCAGATTTAAGTTCGATCTCTATTCTACCTACTCTGCCAGTCTTATGAAGCTCTCTCAGATCTAGCTCGGAGCCGAATAAGCCCTCTGTCTGTCCGAAGACCGCTCCTATAACGTCAGGTCTCTCCACAACTCCTTCAACTTCGAAATATGCTTTAATGACATATTTAACCAAGAAAGATTGAGAAGACAATTCTATCACCTCATAACACCATGAAATATTACTCATTATACATTTAACACGTTTTCTATTTTAACTCTCAACTGCTCAATATATCTTTACCTATTTTTTCTCTTAAGGTCTTAATATATCTAAATAGACCTTCTATATCTTTAACATCTCTCCCAGTTAGGCTGAGCAGTCTCCTCCATAAAGTAAGATTAGGCTTAGCTTTCATCGCCTCCAAATGCTTAGCCAAACGCATCGTCCATTCTCTCCCTCTCCTGTCAAAATCCATCAAAAGAACAACTTCCATCATCCTCCACTGTTCTATCTCTCCAAGAACATCAATAAAACTCCTGCCGAAGGCTTTCACGGGCAAGATTTCTCCTTCTATCCCGAGTTTTCTCAAAGATTTGACATCTTTCTCACCCTCAACAATTATAAGAGCGCCTTCAGATGATATCTGCCTCAGTTCTTCAAGTATCCTTTTTATCTCTTCAAGTTTTCTCTCAAATGCGTTCATACGGTTCACATCAATGCATCTAAACTTTTAACTATAGATCTAGCAAGCAACCTGGATATTCTTAAAGGTTCAGGAATAGCTCCTTCAAACGTGAATCTGTTCAGCACTTCTCTAGCTTCTTCAATCTTCATGCCTATATACCTGATATAAACAATGTGACCCGTGAAGAGCTTCACGGGCACTCTACCTTTGTTCTTTTGATATACCTCAACGCGCTGTTCCCAGTCTTCTGGAAATAGTTCACGGAAGTATCTCTCTAATCCGGCTGATTCGTTGTACGTCACACAGATTAACGGCAACCCGGTTTCCTCAGCGACCCTATGTATATCTATCACGTTATACCAGCTTATGACGCATCCATTTAGCAAGAGAAGATTTATATCGTCTCTCCTGAGCCTTTTATACATCTCTAAAATTTTTTCTGTTGCATCCGTTCCTCCGACAGTCGCCCTAGAAAAGGTGAATCCATCAATTTTCATATCTGCTCGCATAACTACACCTGCTAGAATTGATTCTTTGCTTACACCCTTAACGAAGCTCTCCGATATCCCCAGAGCTCTAAAGCCTTTCTTATGAACATGCAACCGCACGGCTTTCCCCTTTTAAGTATATATAGCTCGCTTAAAGGTATCCCTTCAAAACTTTTCAGGAGAAGATTACGCATGAAGGTTAATAAATCTCCCCTATTGAGGGGTTTCTTCTGCTTTTAATTCGCTGATGCATGACTATCATTTTGTTTTTTAATGAAGATAACCATATAACTGTCTGCTTCGGTGTCCGAATGCTTGATGAAGGTTTTGTCAAGTCTTTCTTGAAGAAACGTGTTGTGAAGGTGAAGCTGAAGAAGCTACGCGTCTCTAAGGGATTGCTAGTTTCAAGGAGCAAAGATCAGGGTGGGAATGCACCATGTTAAGACGCCGAGAAGCATAGTGATCGCTAAGTAGATATAATATAGCGTCTTGAATTGCCTCACCTATCTTCACCTTAATTTTTCTTTTCATTTCCGGTCACAAGCAAAATATGGCTTGTTGCATATATTTAAAAAGTTTAAATATTTTTTTCTATTTTTGCCTCGTATTTGTGGAGAAGCTGCGTTCCTATGAGGCTAAAATTTATTCCTTCTAGAATCTCTTCAATCCGATTTTTAGGCTAGAAAAGGGAATCTTCTAAGAAAGAAGAAGCATCGTATCTTTATTATATTTCTTTTTCCATCAATATTTTTGGGCTTTAACTGGGCTGAGGATCGGCTTTGTCTGAGAAAAGGATTATATCAAGTATTGAAGATGCGGATTATATGTTTGAGAATAAACCTTCGAGAGTGATTGCTTTAAGAAGCTCTCCAAAGATCGAGCTAGCCGGCTTCACAGTGGGGCCATTTGAGGAGGGAAGTGGATACGAATTGAAGCGCTGGATAGCTGAGAAGCTTGAAGAAGAAAGCATAGTTCGCCTAAGGGAGGATGAAGAATTATCCGCTTCAACTCTATATCCAATACTTCATAGAGAGCGTATTCAGCCTCTAAGTAGCCTCTCATCTCTTCCAGAAGACTTTTATCCCCGACTAAGACGGATTCTGAAAAGCCTCAAAAAAGCCTCTCGGCTAAGCCCAGATAAAATGAGAGAATACGAATATGTTGAGAACCTCTCGAAGGATATTGTTAGTTGCCGGCTTAAAAAGATAGTTTCCCTTGCGTCTACTCCAAGTCAGAAAAGTCAAGCTGTAAGAAATCTAACTCCAGAGGAGATGGCCTTATACAGCGAGTTAAGTCACATTATAAATGAGTGGAGGAATAGAATTCTCTAGGAGAAGATGCGATGACGGAAATAGTTATAGAGAAGCCTCAAGAAAGATTTCAGTTCATACTAAAGTCAGATAAGTATCGTGAGAGAATATCTCGAATGGCGCTTAATAGCTCATCTTCTCTCATCATTGATTTTGAGGATATACTTGTTGCTGATAGTAAATTAGCGGAAAGCCTACTTGAAAAGCCAGATGAATACTTTAAATATGCAAACAACGCCGCTTTCGACCAGTTACAAATACAGGATCCAGAATATGCTGAGAAGATAAGAGAGCAAGGTGTCACCGTTAGGATAAGAGGGATTCCCTACGTAACTCCTTTGAGAAGTCTCAGCTCCGAGCATATAGGCAAGCTTGTCATGATAGAGGGAATAGTGATACGAGCGACGAACGTTAGACCACTGGTTATAAAGGCAATTTTCAGATGCAGAAGATGCGACCAGCTAATAGATGTGCCTCAGACAGGAATGTTCCTAACTCCTCCATCCAGATGCACAAATCCAGACTGTAGATCGACTGGAAAATTTGACTTTGTTCAGGAAGAGTCTGAATTCGTCGATTCGCAGGAGATTCGAATTCAAGAGTATCCTGAGGAGCTGCCTCCTGGACAGACTCCCCGCTCATTAAATATTCAACTCATAGGCAAGGATCTAGTGAACATTGCGCAGCCTGGAGACCGCATCTATGTGGTTGGCATAGTTAGAGCTGAGGATAGATCTTCTTCGAGGAGGGGGAAGCTGAGAGCGTTCGGTCTCTACTTAGATGCGAATTTCATCGATACTAAAGGGAAGGAACCTGAATCTATAGAAATCACTCCGGAGGAGGAGCGGAAGATACTCGAGATAGCTAAGGATTCAAACGTTCATGAAAAGATCATTAACTCTATAGCTCCCTCAATCTATGGTTATGAGCATATTAAAGAATCCATAATGTATCTACTCTTTGGAGGAGTTCCAAAGCGTCTACCAGACATAAACATTAGAGGAGAACTCAATATTTTGCTGGTCGGAGATCCGGGAACAGCGAAGTCTCAGCTCCTCAGATATGTTCCTCGAATTGCTCCTAGAGGCTTATATACGAGTGGAAGGGGAACGACAGCCGCTGGGTTAACTGCAGCTGTTCTGCCAAGCCCAACTGGAGGTATGACTCTGGAGGCGGGAGCTCTTGTTCTGGCTGATCGTGGCATAGCATGCATCGATGAGATTGATAAGATGCGTCCTGAGGATAGGGTTGCCATACATGAGGCTATGGAACAACATACGATCTCAATTGCGAAGGGGGGAATAGTTGCAACTCTCAACGCTAGGACCGCTATCTTAGCCGCTGCGAACCCGGCTCTTGGAAGATATGATGCTTACAGAACCGTTGCCGAAAACATCTCTCTTCCAGTTACAATACTCTCAAGATTCGATTTGATCTTTGTCTTGAGAGATACTCCGGAAAGGGAACGTGATGCTCGAATGAGCGAGCATATTCTAGAGATGCATAGGAGACGTGCTCCGCCGGCAGAGCCAGTTATCCCTCCAGATCTTCTGAGAAAGTATATTGCGTATGCTAGAGGCATAACCCCCATCTTAACTCCGGAGGCTATGAAGCGGCTTAAGGAGTTCTATCTCAAGATGCGTTCAGCTAGCGAGTCTGAAGGTTCTCCTATAGCGATAACTGCGCGTCAGCTTGAGTCTCTTGTGAGGATAGCTGAGGCTAGGGCTCGCGCGGCTTTGAGGGATCGTGTGCTTATTGAGGATGCTGAGCATGCCATAGTAATTATGAAGAGATCTCTTGAGGAGGCTGGTATAGATATCTCATCTAATAAGATTGATATCGACATAATTATGACGGGGAAGCCTAAGAGTCTCCAAGACAAGCTTCGCTTAGTTCTAAATGTTATGGTTGAAATGGAAAGAGAGACAGGGGTGGCTAAGCGGTCTGAACTGATAGAGAAGCTCACATCGGAGTATGATCTCACAAGGGTTGAGGCTGAAAGGCTGATAGGTCAGCTTCTCAGAGAGGGCACAATATACGAGCCTAGAGATGGATATCTAAAGAAGACTTAATAAGGGCTGAAGATTTTGCTCTGCGAAGAGCTTGATATACCCGAAGAAGCAAAAAAGATCCTTGCAGATTCCGGAATCCGAGAACTATTTCCCCCTCAAGTGGAGGCTATTAGAGCCGGAGCACTAGAAGGAAGAAATCTTATTCTCGCAAGTCCAACAGCCTCCGGGAAGACACTCGTCGCCGAGCTCTGCGCAGTCAAGCATATACTGGAAAAGGAGGGAAAAGTTCTTTATCTCTCTCCTCTAAGAGCCCTTGCCAGCGAAAAATATGCAGAGTTTAAGAAATATGAATATCTGAGAAAGCCGGATGGAAGAAGGGTTAGAGTCGGCATAAGCACAGGAGACTTTGATAGCAGCGATCCCTGGCTGGAAAGGTTTGACATAATAGTTGCAACGAATGAGAAGTGTGACTCCCTACTACGTCATCGGACGCCGTGGTTTGATGAAGTTTCACTAGTAGTTGCGGACGAAATTCATCTCTTAAACGATTTGGAGCGAGGGCCAACTCTGGAAATAGTGCTAACCCGTCTAAGAGAGGTGAATCAAGAGATGCAGTTACTAGCTTTAAGCGCAACTGTGAGCAATGCGGAGGATATTGCTGAGTGGCTTAATGCTATTCCCGTAACTACCAACTGGAGACCCGTGAAGCTTCGAGAGGGAGTCCTAATGGGCAACGAGATTCAGTTCAGAGATGGTGGGTCAATGAAGATCCAAAAGAGAGTGAGTGATCCTTTGTTGAATCTGGCTCTACATAGTATTGAACACGGCGGTCAAGTATTAATATTTACATCTACTAGGAGAAGGGCTGTAAGCTTGGCTAGAAAGGCTGCGGCGAAGATTGATGAGATCCTTTCGAAAAGTATGAAGAGAGCATTGAAGCATGTCGCCGAATCTATACTTTCCTCAACTGAGAAGACGAGAATAAGTGACTTACTCGCGAATCTGATAAGAGGCGGCGTCGCTTTCCATCATGCTGGGTTATCCCCAGCGCATAGGAGGATAATTGAAGACGCTTTCCGCGATGGGAGGATAAAGGCTCTAACTGCAACCCCTACGCTTGCTTTTGGAGTTAATCTTCCAGCTCGTATGGTGATTATAAGTGATTACAGACGATATGAACCTGGATATGGCTACTACCCAATAAGCGTCCTTGAGTATAAGCAGATGGTTGGACGGGCTGGAAGGCCAAAATACGACGAGGTTGGAGAATCCGTTTTAATTGCAAAGACGGAGGAGGAAAGAGACTATCTTTTCGAGAGCTTTGTTCTTGCCAAGCCTGAAAGAATATGGTCAAAGCTTGGAGTTGAAAGAATTTTGAGAGCACACGTCTTAGCGACTATAGCTTCAGAATTTGCCCGTTCAGAGCAAGGCATATACAACTTCTTCGGAAAAACGCTTTACGCGTACCAGTATGATCTCAGAGCGTTGAAGAGGCTTATTTCTAAGATCCTAAAATTCCTGTACAAGGAGGATATGATAACCGTCAAGGGACCCGAGATCCGAGCTACACACTTCGGAAAAAGAGTTTCTCAGCTATATATCGATCCCCTATCGGCGATAATCATAAGAGACGGCTTGCTGATGAGAGCTCCAAAGATAAGCGAGATAAGTTTTCTCCATATGATCACTCATACGCCAGATATGTTTCCAAAGATAAGATGTTCAAATAGAGAAATCGACAGAATATCGATGTTTTTGGAAAGGCACGAGGATGAATTAATGTTTGAGAAGCCAGATGAATGGGCTGACAGCATAGCCTACGAAGAGTTCTTAGGCGAAGTTAAAACCGCATGGGTTCTGAAGTCTTGGATAGAGGAGAAATCTGAAGATGAGATACTCGAGATGTTTAGTGTTGAGCCTGGGGATCTCTATCAGCTAATCTCAACGAGCGAGTGGCTTCTTTACGCTTCTCAAGAGATAGCGAAGCTACTACGTCAAAGAGATATCCTACCAAAGATAGCGGAGCTCCGAGAGAGAGTCATTAAAGGCGTTAAGCCAGAGATTATCCCGCTTGCTAGGCTTGACGGTGTTGGTAGAGTTCGAGCTCGAGTCATGTTTAACGCTGGCTTCAGAACAATAGAGGACTTGAGAAAAGCTTCAATAGAATCATTATCGAATCTTCCATCAATAGGACCAAGCGTAGCGAAGAGGATCAAAGAGCAGGTTGGAGGATTCTTCAAACGTGAAGAATGGAAAAGGATATCTAAAGCTAAAAAGTCTGATCAGCAGGCTTTAACCGAATATTATAAGTGAGATGCTATGTCCGTAGCCTTTTAGGAATAAAATGCATAATCTTTATTTGTGGAGATAAGCGTTTTTTCATATTAAGATTTATTTTAATAGGTAGAGTTAAGATGAACGTTATCGTGATTGTTGAGGACAGTTTCCGGAAAGATCATCTCGGATGCTATGGAAACGAATGGATCAAGACGCCGAATATAGATAGATTTGCCGCAGAATCAATAATCTTCGACTCTGCATATTCTGAGGGGTTACCCACCATACCTGTGAGGGTCTCCTTACTAACTGGACGGTACACATTGCCATTTAGAGGGTGGCAGCCTCTTGAACAGCTTGATGTTGTTCTCCCCGAGATTCTTTGGGATAAAGGTATTACTACTGCTCTAATATCCGATACTTATCACATGCACAAACCACATATGGGCTTCAGCCGCGGATTCGACTATGTAGAATGGATTAGAGGACAAGAATCCGATCCTTGGATAGTCGATCCAAATGTGAAGATTGATTTATCCAAGTACAGCGATAAAAACTGGCATCCAGCCTATCCGGGTCAATCTGTAAGTATTGTTAAGAGGCAGTTCATGCAGTATTTAAGGAATAGGGCGCATTGGAAGAGTGAGGAGAATCATCACATAGCACAGGTAATTAAGGCATCTATAAGGTGGCTTGAAAGAGTAGCCTCGAATAGTAAGAAGTTCTTCCTTCTAATTGATAGCTTCGATCCCCATGAGCCATGGGATCCGCCGAGAGAGTACCTTGACATGTATCCGGTTCCAGACTATGATGGTCTCCCAATAATATGGGGAGGGGGATCCATCGATGATTGGTCGCTAGCTGAGATACGGCATGTGAGAGCTCAATATGCCGGAACGATTTCCCTATGTGACAAGTGGACTGGTCTGCTCTTCGAGAAGCTTGATGAGATGGGTCTTTTAGATGACACAGCCGTAATATTCCTATCAGATCACGGCGAGCCCCTCGGAGAGCACGGAATAATAAAGAAGGTTAGGCCGTGGCCATACGATGAGCTTTCACATATCCCATTTATCATCCGTCTTCCGGATAAGATGAGAGTAAGAAGTAAACGTATAAGATCGTTTGTCGGTGTTCAAGACGTAGCTCCAACAGTTCTAAATCTCTTCGGCATAGATGTGCCGGAGGTGATGCAGGGTAGAAACCTGATTCCCGTGGTCCAAGGCGAAGAGGAAGCTGCTCCCATTGGAATAAGCGGCTACTATAGGAGGACTTGGAGCATAAGAGATGAAAAGTGGAGTTTCTATATGTGGCTTAAGCTTGGAAGGGTTGAGACCAAGGAAAAGCCTGAGCTTTATAGGTACGATTCGAACTTTATCCCTCCCGAGCCAGCGAAGTATGAGCCATATAAGCATCAGTCTGAAAAGGAAATCTTAACTGACGAAGAGGAGGAGAAGGCAGATGAAATGGAGGAAAAACTGGGAGAATTCATAAATTCTCTAGCTCCATCTCTAGGAGATCTGATGGCTATGGAGTTTGAGAAGAGACAGATGTCTCTTCGTCACCGAGCTTAACGGTTATGCTTGATGCTTCTTCACCGACCTAAAATCCTCACAAGATGGGGAATCAAGATATCTAAATATCTTCTTCTTTCGACATATCACAACGGGTGGACATTGAAGCTCAGCATAAATGCATTCGGCGCATGTGGGCATAAAAGTTCCACCCATATCTTATCTTGAAACCTCCACCTTTTCTATTTCATAGTTAACTTTTATTCCTTTCTCTAGGCTTCTACTAATTAAGCATCCACGCCTGATGATTTGCTTCGCTCTCTCAAAGCCCTCCGCCACGTCTCCGCCCTTAGGAATTTCAACTTTTAAGCTGATCTTTATCTCGTTCACACAGAGATGCCCCGCCTCGTCTTCTCCGGTATGAACAGTAGCTATTGCGTGAAGTTTCTTATACTCTACTCCAGCATGCTCTAGAATCGACAGAAATGCTGAGCATAAGCATGTAGTAAGACTTGCTGCTAAAAGTTGACGAGCTTCCCCTCCCGCCTTCTCCGCGGAGACGCTATGCCTCTTTATTCTCAAGTCATTTATCATCTTGCTGTTAAACCTTATAATTAAGTCTCCATTCTCCAGCGACTCAATTTCCACTTTAACTTCAGGCCTAAAAGACAATCTTCACACCTTTGATTCCTTAAAGCCATCTCCAACCATAAAAGGCTGTAGGCTTAAGTAGTGTATAAATTTCTTATGATTTTCCACTCAGCGTGATTTTTTCTTCTCTTATCACCGTAAACCAATAAAACTCAAATTCTACAGCGTCAGATATCCTTCTCTCTCACGAAGGCTTCGGTCAAGTGAACTAGGTTTGCTTATTGAAGAACGTGATGAACGCCGCGAGTTTTCCAGAGGAAGAAAAAGATACAGCTGTGTTCCGCAATATTTTTAATGGTTCAGTTCTCTGAAAATTAAATGTCCAGGAGGGGCGCGTTAACGGAATTCAAGATTGATAACGTAAAAGTTCGAATAATCCGAGGGGACATAACGGAACAGGAGACAGATGCAAGAGTTAACGCCGCTAACAGAAGTCTAATGGGCGGAGGAGGCGTAGACGGCGCTATTCATAGAAAAGGTGGGCCGAAGATACTCGAAGAATGCAAGAAGATTCGAGAGACGCAGTGGCCTAACGGATTACCCACCGGGAAAGCAGTAATCACTACCGGAGGGAATTTGAAGGCCAAATATGTTATTCACACTGTTGGCCCCATATGGCGTGGAGGAAAGCATGGAGAACAAAAACTCTTAGCTGAGGCTTATCGAAACTCCCTGAAGCTGGCAGTCTCGAAGGAATTAAAGACGATCGCCTTCCCAGCTATAAGCACGGGGGCCTATGGATATCCGATGGAAGAAGCGGCCGAAATAGCGCTGAGGACTACTAGAAAGTTTCTGAAGGAAGAGGATAAGCTGGAAGAGGTTGTCTTCGTTCTCTTCACTGAGTCTGCGTTTCGCATTTATAAGAGAAAAGCGAAAGAAATATTTGCTGAATAGATAATAGCGGAAGGCTGACTGATAGATATATTTAAAAAGGTGAGCACTATTTATTCGCGCCTTAATGTTTCAACTGGATTTAAGCATGACGCTCTCCAAGATGGATAGAAGCCGGAGATCACGCTCAGCACTATGCAGAGAATCCACGTCGAAACTATGTTCCAGACATCGAATGACGGGATTATCTCTATACTTAGTGAGCCTCCTCCATTCGATGACAATTCTACACTTATGCCCTTGCTAAGCATCCAGCTCATCCCGTAAGAGAGAGCCATGCCAAAGACCGCTCCTACGCCGCCGCCTACAATTCCTATTATCAATGCCTCACATAAGAAGACTGCCAAGACAAGCCGGTTAGTGAATCCTAAAGCCTTAAGCAAGCCTATTTCTCTAATGCGTTCCATCACGGATGTATGGAGCATAGTTATTATCCCAACTGATGCTACAAGCAGGGAAACCATAGCAACTATTCTAATGAATAGCGCTATTCCACCTGAGATCTTATATATTACATTAGAGACCACTTGAGGAGATATTATTGTCAATTCATTTCCGTAAATATGACGCATTCTTCTCATAACTTCATCATTTAGGTTAGGGTCTTTAGTAATTACATAGAGTCCATCATAATTTTTTCTATCGAAGAATCTCTTCGCAGCTGAGGTTGAGATAAAGGCCATCTGATCTATGGGTATAACCCCGCTTCCCACATAGTTTAGAACTCCCCTAACTATGAACGTGCGTTCAAAGACTACGGGTTGTTGATTCATGTATCTCGTGTAGGAAACCTTTACGGTCTGTCCAACTGTTACGGAAGTTTCATCCCCACTCGGTGATCGTGAAATCTCATTGCCCAAAATTATACCTACATTATCAGTCTCTGAAACGAAGGTTCCAGATTGAAAACTTATTGTGGGAAATATTAAAGGCAGCTTGTTTTGATCCATCCCCATAACTATTGATGTCTGAGTTTCTCCTTTAGATGTAACTGAGGCTGTCTGCTGAACGGAGAGAATAACATCCTCGACGCCTTCGATCTCAGAGAGATCGTCTGCTAAGGCTTCATTAATATCTATGTCCCCTTTAGGACTCACTATAAGAATGTTCGCTCCAAGGTTGCTGAACTGGTTATCCACGAAATTTTTGAATCCATTGCCCGCGCCATTTAAGGCAACTATTAGACTCGCTCCCATAATAACCATAAGAGTTGTTAAAGTTGCCCTTACATATCTCTCCTTCAACGCCTCAAAGGAGAAGCTGAAGATTTCAATTATGTTCATCAGCTGCTACCACCAGGTTGCTCTTTTTCTTTTCTGCGGGCTATCTGTCTCCTATAGAGGAAAAGAACCATTATGGAGGCCGTAATCACAGTTACAACTGTGAATATGTGCTCAGAATAGGAGGCTAAGAAGCTCACGCCTTCTGAAGTAGAGGCTTGCTTTGGCTTCACAGCCAAAACTCTTATGTGAAATGTTATATTAAATGCATGCTCATCATGCTGGTCATCTCTATATATGACATGAATAATGACAGGGTATGTCCCATTCTTAACATTCCCCTTAACGTAGGCTCCAAGCGTGAATGGAGACTGAGAATTCTCCTCAATCTCGCCTATGTATGACGTGCTCTCAGAGGTTAAATGCAAAATTGGGTTTGGAAGTATGGAAGCGTTAACATACATTGCGGAAACTGTTCCCCTGTTCAGCAACGTGCTAGTGAACTCGATTTTGGATCCATTTAGTGCCGGTTGTGGCCTCACTACTTTATCATATGGGACAAGTTCCACCCTGCCCACAACCACTAAACCCAAGGGGAAGGTGGCTGTGTGACTTTCCTCATAATTATCTCGATAATTGATCGTGAATGATCCGGAGTATGTGTAGCCTATAGAAGAATCCGGTGCATATATTATGAATGTAATGTTGTTTTCCTCTCCAACATCTAGATATGGAATCTTCCAGCTATTCCTGCCATGAACCACAAGTGGATTTGGAATATTTAGAGAGATGTCAAGAGCTGAGAGGGGAGCTCTACCATCATTTATGATCCTAACCGTGAACTTATTATCCACTCCTCCCATTATCCTATTGTTTGATGTCGATATGCTGAGTGAAGTGTGAGGCCTTACCTCAAACGTTGTAGAAGCCCAGTTGCCTTCATATTTCACGTCGCCTGCCCAGCTGGCATTTACATTCCATGTGCCGTTGATCGATGGCTTAAATGACTCCGAAAATGATCCGTCAATGTTAGCCTCAACTATACTGTTAAATTCGCACCCGGGACCAATGTACCTTAGGTTCACTGTTGCATTCTTTGGAGCGGGGCTGATCGATCCTGAGACTCGTACAGATTCGCCCTCCTCCACAACTTGCGGGGAGACAGATATGCTCACCGTCGACTCCATCTTTGATACTATTATCTTCACTTCGAGACGCTGCGGGGTTCCCTCAACGAACTTTTTATCCGACTCTACGGAGTATCTTATTTCCATCGTCTGATTGTATGTTCCGGGAATGGCATTCTCGTTTATGTTTAAGGTGAAGGTTAATGTGAAGAATCCCTTAGGCTTTATTTCATCGGTTGGTTCCAGAATCTCGCTAATTGATGGTTTCCCAGTAGCGCTCGCATTAGGGTTCCCATAAATATCTCTGAATGGGCTGTCATCAAGTAATAGAATCGCCGAGACGCCCTTAATGGTTTCATTTGGAGAGAGGTTCTGAACCTCCACCGTTAGTGGAACTTCCTCATTCCCCGGATAAGCCTTCATTGGATTATCTACATTCTCGCCCCAAACAATGCGTGTTACCTTAAATTTTACTTCATTGCATTGAATATTTGCCAACTTGATTACTGCCAAAATTGGGCAGAAAATAAGAAGAAATGTCAAAAAAGCGATTTTTATAGTCTTCATGCTGACGCCTCCTTAAAATGTTCCTCTCTAAAGATTCGTCCATCACGAATGTAGATTACCCTATCGGTTATGCGTGCTACTTCAGGATCATGAGTTACGACAATAACTGTTGCTCCCTTTTCCCTGTTGAGTCTTCTAAAGAAATTCATGATCATGCATCCGGTCTTTGAGTCAACATTGCCTGTGGGCTCATCGGCCAATATTATGTCCGGATCGTTCATTAGGGCTCGGGCTATCGCAACTCTTTGTTGTTCACCGCCGCTGAGCGTTGTAGGCTTTCTATACATCTTGTCTTTTAGACCTACTATACTAAGTAGCTCTTCAATCTTTCTCATACGTTCCTCTTTGGAGCATCTCTTAACCAGGGATGGTAGCTCCATATTCCTCTTTACAGTTGACCTGGCAATCAAGTTATATGCTTGAAAGACAAAGCCTACCTTTTCGTTGCGAAGCTTAGCGAGACCCTTATCGTCAAGCTGAGAGATGTCCACTCCATCTATGAAGACCTTCCCGGAGGTAGGTTTGTCTAGAGCTCCGAGAAGATTCAGAAGCGTCGATTTCCCGCTTCCCGAAGGACCCATTATCGATATGAATTCTCCCTTCCGTATCTTGAGATCTATCCCATTAACCGCGTTGATCACATTTGATCCTAAAAAATACTTCTTTACCAGATTCTTAGTCTCTATTACATACTGGTTTTTAGGATCAGTAGATCTCACATTCGAATTTGGAGAATGAGAACCCGCCAGACTTTCTTGGTCTACTTGACCACTAAAGAGTATAACGATAACGGCTACTCCAAGAATGATGGATGCAATTTGCCTAGTGAGGGAGAGCGTGACACCCTGTAGAAGCGTAGCTTTCAAGACATGTAAACAATTCGGGACGGCTCCCAGAGTGACGCTTAAGAGACTGAGGTATGCACCGGTCTTCTTTTTCATCAGTAATCCACAGACACCTATGATGCCGAAAACAATAGATGCTGATGAAAAGATCATTTCATTTCGCACTAGTGGAGGTTTCACCTTCCACATTAACCATGATCCTAAAAGGGGATAAGCCTCAACTAATATGAAGGCTGCTAGAAGAACGGATGTCGCCTCTCTTGTGAATGCGTTTTTCTTGAAGTCCTCTTGCATTTCCGCTTAGCCTTCCTCTACACTGGAAATTCTTTTCGGCCTTCTTTAAATTTTTATATATCAAACTTTCTTATATATATTTGAGTTCTTAGTATGGGGTAATCTCATGGAGCCTACAGAGATAGCTGCAAAATGGAAGGGTCAAATGCAAAAGGGCTACTTAAAGATGGCTGTTTTGCTGGTTTTGATGCGTAGGCCTCTGCACGGATATGAAATAATGAAGGAGATTAAACGATGGACTTTAGGGATCATAACTCCAACTGCTGGTGGAATATACCCAGCATTGAAGGAACTGGAGAACAGACATCTAATAAGGGGGGAGTGGCTACCGGAGGAGAGAAGGAAAATATATCATATAACAAGTGAGGGTATAGAGGTATTCGAGGAAGCGGTTGAAAAACATTTTGAGCTAACATCTTCGATTAGAAGATGGTTCTTCCAAGAGCTAGCTAGACTGGAAATAATTGATGAAGTCGATCTTCCTCAAGTAATGGAATCCACGTTAAAGATTCTACTCTTGAAGGAAGATGCCTCCCTGAAGGAAAAAATTGAAGCGTTAAGACGATTGAGACAAAGCTTACAAAGTACTGTGAACGTGCTTTCAAAGATAATTAGGCAGATAGAATCTAGAGAGGAAGAGTTAATATGGAAAATAAAAAAGGGGACTTCATGAAGATGCTAAATTATAACTATAGACCATAGTCATTGCAAAATATTCTTAATAATTCAGCTTAAGAAGTCTTGGCGTGAAGATATATGTTGCAAAAAGCCGTTATAAACGCCTTAAAAAAACCAGAGACATACGATGAAGAAGTTCTATATGTGAAGATGCTTCAGACCCATATTTCTTACGTATTCTTAACTGGACGATTCGCATACAAGATCAAGAAACCTGTGAATTTCGGCTTCCTAGACTTTACAACGCTTGATAAAAGAAAGTTTTACTGTAAAGAAGAGGTTCGTCTGAATCGGAGATTATGCGGAGATATGTACTTGGGTGTTCTTCCGATAACCTCTTTTGAGGACATCATAAAAGTCAATGGCTTCGGAGATATCGTAGAATATACTGTGAAGATGAGAGAGATGCCTCAAGAGGCATTGATGTCTGAGCTTCTAAAAAAGGGGAAAATCAGCCTAGGCATCATTGATAAGATAGCTAGGATACTTTCAGATTTCCATAAAAAGGCAGAGACAAGCGAAGAGATTGAAAAGTATGGATCTATTAGCGTCGTGAAGTTTAACTGGGATGAAAACTTCGACCAGACTAGAAGTTTCGTTGGAAAGACTATGAATCTAGAAGATTTCTGTTTCATCCATGATGCGGTTCAGGAATTTTTGAAGAACAGAAGAGATCTCTTTGATCTTAGAATAAAAGAAGGGAAAATAAGGGAATGTCACGGTGACCTCCACTCCCGAAATATATTCGTCGTCAATGATAAGATTTACATATATGACGCTATAGAATTTAATAAGCGATTTAGATATTCAGATGTAGCTTCAGACATTGCCTTCCTGCTTATGGATCTTGAATTTCTCGGGAGAAGTGATCTCTCTAATAGATTCTTAAACAAGTATCTTGAATATAGTCGTGAAAAAGAGGATTTCTTGGAAGTTTTACCGTTCTATAAGTGTTATAGAGCATACGTGAGGGGTAAAGTGACTAGCTTCAAAATGAATGATCCGAACATAGCTGGGGAGGAAAAGAGAGAATCCATAAAAATAGCTAGGAGATATTTTAAGATGAGCAGAGAGTATGCGGAGCGGATGCGGAGAATTTCTGAACAAATCTCCTGATAGATTCCATTATTCGGCGGAGATTTTCATCCTTCAATTCGCTATTTCTAACCTCAAACTTCTCTTGGAATGTATCAAAAAGAATTATTGGAACGGGATCTGAGAGTGGAGATTCATAAGCTCTTTTCACGACATGGTAAATCTGCATCTTATCTACATTCGACGCTTCATCTTCAATCTTTCTTCTCTTAACAACTCTCTTCTTAATAACTGCCTCCGAACACCTACATTCAATCAAATATGTAGGAGTTCTCAATCTCTTAGATAAAGAGTATATCCTATCTCTAAGAATTCTCTTGTAGAATGTTCCATCGAGAATTACATTTATTCCTTTCTTTAATAATCTCTCAACTTGTTTGAGGAGCTCATCATAAACTATCTCTTTCTGTTTCCAGATCATACGCTGATACTTCTCCGGTATAACTTTCTGTCTATCAAATATCCTTTCGAGGTCATATCTCATCGGATCCTCCGACTCTAAAACTTCCTTAAGAGAAGCATCTCTAAATAATTCTCTCCTTATAATGTCTGTTCTAAGAACTTCTCCGCCTAAATCAATAGCAAGGTGTTTTGCAAGCGTGCTTTTTCCCGTCGCTGGAAGACCACAGATAACTATGAGCATTTCTAACAAGATAGTATAAAATGACGACTTATATCTTTGCCTTCATTTCTACGGCGAAATACATATAGCACCAGCAATAGATTATGAGAAATAGATTTATCCTCGAGGCTGATATGATGAAGAAAGTGTATTTTAGGCTTGGGAGGAGACATCTCACGCTTGAAGTTCCACCATTCTTTATAGATTTCAGCAAAAGGAACTTCAGCTCAATGATGACCCGGAGAATATCTGAAGAGGGCAGCCTTTTCTATGTTTACATTACAAGGCGAAATCAGATATCGAAGCTGCTAGTCCTAAAAGCTATACATCCTGGAATATTTATGCCTCCTAAATTGACGATAAATGAATCGTTTACGCGGGATGAAATAAATGACTTTATAAAATCTGTGAAAGATCTCGAGAATGAATGGGAGTATCAAGACCATGGACTCTGGAAGAAGAGGATAAATGACTTCACAGTATACATGGTCTTGGTTATTGGGGATGATCGGTGGACCGTGAGAGCTATGGTCTCAAAGGAGAGAATGCCCGGGTATGGAGTGGAGATTCCCGTGGGGATAGAGCTCTCAGAGAAGTTTATGAAGGAGCTAGCTCCTGAAGAGATTCGTGACCTCGATATTCATGAGCATGTCGAAAATAGGCACTTCCACTTCACAGTATATAGTATTGAAAGATTTATAGATCTTGTAAAGAAGTACGATTACTACTTCGCCCGAAAGGAGATATGGGAGCGAAGCGTTAGAATAGAGAGTTCATAAAGAAAA
>Ga0180300_10000078_pt1 | contig 33661 bp, 37 predicted proteins | sample GuaBasSediGuay15_FD_121798 | JGI IMG/M metagenome (GOLD analysis project Ga0180300, IMG submission 121798) | Subseafloor sediment microbial communities from Guaymas Basin, Gulf of California, Mexico - Guay15, Core 4569-2, 21-24 cm | ecosystem: Environmental > Aquatic > Marine > Hydrothermal...
CCTCCCAGCCCATCACTTCATTGTGATCAGCCTCGGGCAGTTCCATGTAGAAGGCGTGATACTTCGCGTTCTCATTTATCTGCGTCTTAAGCCTAAGGCCCAGGGGGCTGTAGGGCTGGTACGAATATATGAGGGGCACTCTATTGTTGAGCTCAGCTGCCACCCTAGCTGGAGCGCTGTCAAGCGGGCTGCCCCTAATCCTCTCAACCAGCTTGCGCGCCCTCTCGGCAGCCTGAGGAGCGTCGATGGGCCCCGTTATGCCAGCGGCCTCAGCTATCCTAAGCACTGCGGCCAGCATGGGTGGCAGCGCGGTGCGGGAAGGCCTGCCCGGGGGTAGCTTGTAGGTGGCAGCCCCTACTCCAGCCGCCAGCTGACCTAGTAGGCCCCCCGATGTCACAGCGACTAGGTAAGCCCCCCTCCTCAAGCCCTCTATTGCCGCCCTCAGGGTCTCCATTGTGTTGCCCGAGTAGCTGACAGCTATTAGCAGAGTCCCCCTACCCACGTGAGCCGGCACCCTGAGATCCCTGACGACCTCGACCGGCGTACCCCCCCTATCGAGGAGGTAGCTGCGCAGCACGTCTCCCACTATGGCGGAGCCCCCCATCCCAAGCACGGCTACGTTTCTCCACTCACTCGGTATCTTAACTCCCGCCACGCTGGGCGGAAGCTCGATCTCTCCGTACTTCTCGAAGTATTCAACGAACTCGAGGGGCGAGGAGAGTATCAGGTCCAGCATCCGCGACTTATCATGCTCTCGGACCAAATCCTCAAACTTCATCGGGCCTGAAGAGAGGGGCGGTGTTATTAAGCCTCCGCCTCAGGCAGCAGCGCTGGCGAAGGTTTATGTCAGGCGGCGTAGTGAAGCTACTGAGTAACGTCGCTCGACAGGGGCTTGTACACCCTCGGGGGAGGAGGTGTTGGTTAGCGAGGTGAGCGTGGAGGACGTCCACCTCAGGCTCCTGCCCAGCGAGGTGGAGGAGGTGGAGGTTGTTGAGAGAGGCGCTCTAGTGGAGTTTAAGCTCAGGTGGAGGGGGGTGGTGTTCAAGCTAAAGCGCGTCAGGGTGGCAGGCAGCGTGGCTAGAGTGGAGGAGCGGGGTAGGATGGTGGAGGCGGTGATAGGCGATGAGTCGGGCAGCGTACGCGTTAGGGCTTGGGATGAGGACGCCGAGCGCCTGGCCAAGCTTAGGCCAGGAGACCTGGTCGAGGTGCTAGGCACCTTGAGAGTTTACAGGGATGAGATGTACGTGGCGCTCACCCTGCTCCGCAGGATAACGCCTGAGGAGCTGGAGTGGTACCGAGAGGCTGTGACGAGGGATAGGAGCACGATACTGAGGTACAGGCTCGGCAAGCAGGCTAAGGGCGCCTGACACGCCGCCTCTACAGCCTTTAAAATCCGACAGCACCTTAGTGGCGATGCCTTTCCGCTTGGGGCGTGGAGAGCCGGTTATGAAGCCAGATGCGCTCGTGAAGCGGGGGAGCGCACCCTCTGAGCGGGTCCTGCTGGTCTTCACGAGGTACTCGTTCAGAGTAGCGAGGCGCGTGCTCAGCGGCGTAGAGCGAGTGAGGATCCCAGCCCCCCACTGGGGGGCTCTGAGGGGATCGCTGATGGGGGTGAGCGTGTGCGTGGTGGGCTTATACTTCGGCGCGCCAGCCAGCGTCATGACTCTTGAGATGCTGATAGCTGCTGGAGCTCGCTACTTTGTGGTGGTGGGTGAGGCTGGCGCCATCCACCCCGCCCTCAAGATAGGTGATATCCTGCTACCCTCCTGGGGCCTTAGGGAGGAGGGGACCAGCTACCACTACGCGCCCGCAGACCACGTCCCCAGGCCCTCCAGGGACTTGCTAGCCAGGCTCGAGGAGAACCTAAGGAGGCTGAGGGGCAGGAGGAGGATCAAGGTGGCGGTGGGCGGAGTGTGGAGCACCGACGCGCCCTTCAGGGAGACGAGGGATAAGGTCAGGGAGTACGCTAGGAGAGGGATCCTGGGAGTCGACAGCGTTGATGTGCGTCGCAGAGTACAGGGGTGTGGATCTCGCAGTGGCGTTGGCCATATCCGATGAGCTACACGGCGAAGAGTGGAACCCCGGCTTTAAGTCACGTAAGCTAAAGAGAGCTGAGTCGCTGCTAGTTAAAGCATCCCTGGCGACGCTAGCTAGCTACTCGAGGCATAATGGGCGCTGCTAAAAGCTCACCGTATGCTTTAAGTCGGCTCACGGGAGCACAGCCTGTATGCCCTCGAAGAGGAGGAGGTCAGAGGAGGCAGGGGATCTTTTATCGTTCCTAGGGGTGGGAGAGGAGAAGCCAGTAGCTAGGGAGGAGGCGGGAGAGAGAGCCGTGCTCTCTTACATAAGGGGTAGGGGGGGCAGGGTTAGGAGGTCGGAGCTATACGCGTGGGCTAAGCGGCGCGGGATCACGCCAGCTGTGCTCTATAAGTCTCTGATGAAGCTCATGGAGGAGGGAGTATTACGTAGAGAGTTCGATGAGAGTAGCGAGGAAGTAGTCTACACCCTATCCTCTTAATCGCCTCTCACGTGAGTAGCCGTGCTCGGCACGATGTAGCAGCATACCCCGTCAAGTTTGAGTGCTTTGAGAGGTGAGTTTAATATCTGTGGGGGGCGTGAAGTGGGTGGGATGAGGAACACTCCTTGGCTGAGCGATGATTGGAAGGGGGTGACCTGACCGCGCTCGGCTGGCACGGTGAGGCAAGTGGGGAGGCGGAGGAAGAAGCCCTATCCACACGACAGCGACATAGCTGAGGCGCTGCTCAGAGTGTTGGTGGAGAAGCCACTGTTACATCCTCAGGACCTCGTAGATGAGATTAGGAGAGAGCTTGAGGAGCAGGGCTTCTACGCGGGCTTGGTGAACGCTAGGAGAGTGTGGAGGATTTACCGCAGGCTGGTTGAGAGGGGCAGGATGCCGGACGTGCTAATGGTGATGAGTGATAGCGACTACGGCAGCGAGTACTGTTAGATGAGGCTCCTGATTGCCTCCTCCAGCTCTCTCATGAGGCCAGGGTAGAAGCCGACAAATCTCCTGTACTCCTCTCCCTTATGGAAGAGTATGAGCGTGGGTATGCTCATCACCCCATGCTCGAAGGCTAGGTCGCCGTTCTCGTCAACATTTACCTTGACGACCGCGATCCTGGGCGCGTATTTATGCGCTATCTCCTCCACAATAGGCTCCACGGCCCTACAGGGGCCGCACCACTCAGCCCAGAAGTCAGCCAGCAGCACATCACATCTCCTCAACAGCTCTTCAAACTCCGCCCTGTTCACGTGGACTACGCCCTTGGGACACTCAGGACGCTTAAGTAGCCCCCTCCTGGCGAGTTCCAGGGCCTTCCTCCGGAGCAGGAATTCTAGCTCATCCTCCATGCTGCCCTCCCACTCTTGAGAGGGATTTTAAGCCTTACTCACTGTTTCAGGCGGTCAGCCCCGCCGTTAACCCTAAGGCGCAGCGTCGGTGTATAAGCCCATGATAAAGGTCGGCACCTGCGGCTGGTCTGCAAGGGGTGGCCGTAAGGCGTACTTCCAGCACTTCAACGTCATAGAGGTGCAGGAAACCTTCTACAGGCTCCCCCGGGAGGCCACCGTGAGGAGGTGGAGGGACCAAGCTCCCCCCGACTTCGAGTACACGGTGAAGGCCTGGCAGGCTATAACGCACCCACCATCCTCACCCACATGGAGGAGGAGCGGCCTCGAGATCCCTCCTGAGGCGAGAGGGAAGTACGGCTACTTCAGGCCTACAGATGAGGTGTACGAGGCGTGGAGGAGGGTCAGGAGGGTGTGCGAGGTATTGAGGGCTAAGGTCTGCGTGTTCCAGACGCCCCCCAGCTTCGGCTTCTCAGAGGAGAATATGAGGAATGTGGAGCAGTTCTTCTCCACTATAGAGAGGGGCAGCATCAAGCTGGGGTGGGAGCCGAGGGGCACGTGGAGCCAGCACCTTGATGAGCTGAGGAAACTACTGGAGAGGCTTGACGTGACACACGTTGTGGATCCCCTCCGGAGGAGGCCGGTCTATGCTGCAGGATTCACTTACTTCAGGCTGCACGGCCTTGGGGGCAGGGAGGTTAACTATAGGTATAAGTACACGGATGAGGACCTGAAGAGGCTACTCAAGGTGGTTAGAGAGTATGAGAGAGGAGGGGAAGTTTACGTGATGTTCAATAATGTATACATGTTCGATGACGCCTTGAGGTTTAAGAAGCTCTTAACTGAGGCAGGGCATCCATAACCTCCAGGCCCCGAGTGAAGTATGGCTGAGCGCCACGCCCCCGCCTAAGCCCGGGCAATAGCCCTCCACGTGCCGGATACGGGATGGTTCCAGATAGACGCGTAGGGTAGCTCACGCTTAAGCGGACAAACTTTTAGTCCCAAGAGCGCTGGTATTGTGGGAGCCTCCCATGCCCAAGGTTCGGACTAAGCTCGTGACATGGGATGAGGTCGTTGGGTGGTGCAGGGAGCTCGCCGAGAAGATCGAGAAATCCGGCTATAGGCCTGACATCATAGTAGCGATAGCCCGGGGCGGCTACGTGCCCGCCAGGCTCCTCTGCGACTTCCTGGACATCCACGACCTAGTTAGCATCCAGGTCCTGCACTGGGGCAAAGCGGCTGAGATAACGGCCGTTGCCCACGTCAAGTACCCCTACACCCTGGACCTCTCGGGCAAGCGGATCCTACTAGTCGACGACATAATCGATACAGGGGACTCCGTGATAGTCGCAAGGGACTACATCACTAAGCATTGGAAGCCTGCAGAGCTCAAGGTAGCGGCCATGCAGTGGATATCCCCCGTAGCGAAGATAAAGCCGGACTTCTACGTGGACGAGGTTAAGGAGTGGGTATGGTACCAGTACCCCTGGACTAGAGCTGAGGATACCACGAACTTCTTCGAGAAAATAGTCAGCGAGAGGGCGAAGGAGGGGAAGACTGAGTGGAGCTTTGACGAGCTAGTAGAGGAGTTTAAGGAGTGGTACGGGATAGACGTGGGCGAGGCCTACTATAGGCTAGCCCTGAGGAGGCTCCTCGAGTCCGGCAAGCTGGAGGAGCGCGATGGACGCTTGGTAGTAAAGAGCGAGTAATGGCTCAGCTCAGGGTATACCGGGATGGAGGCGTAGTTGTTGAGAAGGGGGGTAAGAGGATACTCCTCGACCCACGAGCCCTCCCCAGGACCAAGCCAGATGTCATTTTTGTGTCACACGCCCACAGGGATCATTACAGCCTTAGGGCCTTGAGGGCCTTGAGCAGGATTCCAAAGGTTATGAGCAGGGCGACCCGCGACTTGATAGACCCGAGGGGAACGCTCAGCAACGTGGTGGTAGCTGAGGCTGGCGAGGTAGTGGAGGTTGGCGGCCTAGCCCTAGAGCTATACGACGCTGGCCACGTGCTGGGGAGCCTCCAGGTGAGGGTGGATCTAGGCGAGAGCGTGGTCTTCACCGGGGACTTCAACCTGGATAGGAGGATTGTGCTGAGGCCCGCCCCCATCCTGAGGGCAGATGTGCTGATAATCGACGCCACCTACGGACACCCCAGGTACTGCTTCCCGCCCCGCGGCGAGCTGTACAGGAGGCTGCTGGCGATCGTTAAGCGATCAGTGGAGGCGGGCGACCGCGCGGTTCTAGCTGCGAGAACCCTGGGGACAGGGCAGGAGCTGACCGCACTCCTCTCACTGTCTGCTAAGCTGACGCCACTCGTGGAGCGCAGGGTGGCGGCTAGGAATAGGGTGTACGAGAAGTACGGCGAGATACTCGGCAATTACGCGGTGCTGACTAGGGAGCCCCCGCCTGGATCGGCAGCTGTAGTCCCCCTTTCAGCCAGCTCGAGGGGAGCTATACAGTGCACGGGCTGGGCGATTGAAGCGGGTATCCCCCTCTCCAGTCATTCAGACTTTGACGACCTTGTGGAATACGTCAGGCGCAGCGGTGCATGTGAGGTTTACGCGGCATATGGCTTCACATCAGCCTTCTCAAGCTACCTAAGGCGCTTCATGGGGCTAGACGCTATTCCCCTGTGACACGCTAGAAGATTTTTTAGCGTCCCCGTCATTTCAAGATGATGATAAAACCTGAGGAGAGGGCGGAGATTGGCATCATTGGCGGCTCAGGGCTTTACGATCCAGAGATTCTCGAGGATGTTAAAGAACTGAAGATATACACCCCCTACGGCCTGCCCTCAGACTTCATAATCGTGGGCACGCTGAAGGGGAGGAGGGTGGCATTCCTTCCCCGGCACGGGAGGGCCCATAGGGTGCCGCCCCACATGATAAATTACAGGGCTAACATATGGGCTCTGAAGGAGCTAGGCGTGAAGCGCGTGATCTCTGTTAGCGCGGTCGGGAGCCTCAGGGAGGACTACAGGCCGGGTGACTTCGTGTGTCCTGATCAGTTCATAGACATGACTAAGAACAGGGCTTACACGTTCTACGACGGGCCCGTGGTAGCTCACGTGAGCATGGCCGACCCCTTCTGCCCCGAGCTGAGGGAGCTCTGCATCAGGGTCGCACAGCGCTTAGGGATCACGATGCATGAGAGGGGGACTTACGTGTGCATTGAGGGGCCCCGCTTCTCGACACGTGCTGAGTCTAGGCTGTGGCGCAGCTTCAAGGCCGACATAATAGGCATGACTCTAGTGCCGGAGGTGAACCTAGCCAGAGAGGTCAGGATGTGCTTCGTTAACATAGCGATGGTCACCGACTACGACGTCTGGGCCGAGAAGCCGGTCACGGCGCATGAGGTTGCCAAGGTGATGGCCGAGAACGTAGAGAAGGTTAAGAAGCTGCTGTACGAGCTGATACCGGAGATACCCAGCGAGAGACACTGCCAGTGCAGCAAGTACTTGGACGAGGCCCTCCTCTAGCCCACATCTATTAATATTTTCCCCTGCTCTTACCCTCACATGGACTACAAGGTGAGAGACCTCAGCCTAGCCCCCCAGGGCAGGCTCAAGATTGACTGGGCAGAGGCCCACATGCCCGTCTTAGCTCGCATAAAGGAGGAGTTCGCGCGCACCAAGCCTCTCGAGGGGGTGAGGATAGGCGCATGCCTCCACGTCACCAAGGAGACGGCTGTGCTCGTTAAGACCCTGATGGCTGGAGGCGCTGAAGTGTACCTGGCTGCCTGCAACCCCCTCTCAACCCAGGACGACGTGGCGGCCGCTCTCGTGGAGGAGGGCGTTCACGTCTACGCCTGGCGCGGCATGAGCACGGAGGAGTATTACGACGCCATAGCTCGCGTAATAGCCGCTGAGCCCATGATCACGATGGATGACGGCGGCGACTTAACAGCCCTCCTCCACAAGCTCTACTACGGCGATAGAGGCGTTGACGTGGAGGTTGCGAGAAAGGTTCTCGGGGGAAAGACGCGCATAGCTGAGGAGATACTGGGCGGGACTGAGGAGACCACTACTGGCGTACACAGGCTCAGGGCTCTAGCTAGAGAGGGGCGGCTCCTCTACCCCGTGATAGCAGTCAACGAATCCAGGACGAAGTTCCTGTTCGACAACAGGTATGGAACTGGGCAGAGCAGCCTAGATGGGATAATGAGGGCCACCAACCTCCTGATAGCGGGGAAGACTGTGGTCGTAGTCGGCTACGGCTGGGTTGGGCGCGGCATAGCGATGAGAGCTAGGGGCCTCGGCGCAAGGGTAGTGGTAGTAGAAGTTGACCCCGTGAAGGCCCTGGAGGCCTACTACGATGGGTTCTACGTGACGAATATGAGCGAGGCGGCGAAGATTGGGGACATTTTCATCACGGCAACTGGGAATAGGGATGTGATAAGGGGCGAGCACATGGCTAAGATGAAGGATGGAGCCGTCCTAGCTAACGCAGGACACTTCAATGTGGAGATATCGATTAAAGACCTGGAGGAGATGGCTGTGGAGAAGCGGCGCATACGCCCTAATGTGGACGAGTACAGGCTCCGGGATGGGCGCAGGCTCTACCTGCTCGGGGAGGGCAGGCTCGTGAACCTGGCGGCGGCTGAGGGGCACCCCTCAGAGGTCATGGACATGAGCTTCAGCAACCAGGCGCTAGCCGTCGAGTACTTAGTGAGGCGGGCTGGGAGGCTTAAGCCGCGCGTATACAGGCTACCCAGGAGGATTGACGAGAGGATAGCCAGGATGAAGCTGGAAGCACTAGGGGTCAAGCTGGAGAAGCTCACTAGAGAACAGAGGGAGTACCTTAAATCATGGAGGCTAGGCACTTAGGAGGTAGACTTAAAAGAGCAGCTCAGAGGTGATGAGGGGTGGGAGGCCTCAGGAAGGAGAAGTGGATGGTATTCTCCGCGTGGCCCTATGTGAACGCAATCCCCCACCTAGGCAACATGATAGGCTCGGTACTCTCAGCTGACATTGCAGCACGCTTCCTGAGGATGAAGGGCGCGGAAGTAGTATTCGCTAGCGGCTCCGACCAGCACGGGACGCCGGTTGAGGTGGAGGCGATTAAGCGTGGTGTCGATCCGAGGAAGCTAGCCGACGAGATGCACGAGAAGGTGAAGGAGCTTTTTGAGAAGTGGATGATATCCTTCGACATATACACTAAGACGGAGAACCCAGTGCACGTGAAGTTCGTCAGGGAGTTCTACAGGAAAGTCTACGAGAATGGCTATATATTTGATGATGTCGTTCAAGTCCTGTACTGTCCAAGGGACGGCCTATTCCTACCCGATAGATTTGTAGAGGGCACGTGCCCATACTGTGGTTACCCCAAGGCTAGGGGAGACCAATGCGACAATTGTGGCAGGCTGCTAGACCCCCTGATGCTGGTGGAGCCGCGCTGCGTGATATGCGGTTCCAAGCCCGTGGTGAGGGACAGCAGGCACTGGTTCTTCGACCTCCCTAAGCTCGCCGAGATGCTTAGGAAGTACATTGAGGAGAACCCCCACCTGCCGGATAACGCCAGGAACATGAGCCTACAGATGATCAAGGAAGGGCTAAAGCCCAGGTCCCTCACTAGAGACAACAAGTGGGGCATACCAGCCCCCTTCCCAGGCGCCGAGGGGAAGACGATATACGTGTGGATGGAGGCCGTCCTGGGCTACGTGTCAGCGGTGAAGGAGCTGTTCGAGCGGCGGGGCGAGCCTGAGAAGTGGAGGGAGTTCTGGCTGGACCCGAACACCAAGAGCGTCTACTTCATAGGGAAGGATAACATACCATTCCACACCATAATCTTCCCCGCCCTCCTCATGGCATCCGGCGAGGGGTACGTGCTGCCCTGGACCGTCGCGTCCACAGAGTACTTGATGTTTGAGGGTGAGAAGTTCTCGAAGAGCAGGGGGATAGGCATATGGATAGATGAGGCGCTGGAGCTCCTCCCCGTGGATTACTGGAGGTTCGCGCTGATCGCGATGAGGCCGGAGGTGAGGGATGTAAACTTCACGTGGAGAGGCTTCCAGGAGGTTGTGAACTCGCTGATGAACGACATCATAGGCAACTTCATACATAGGGCGCTGACTCTCGTCAAGCGGAGGTTCAACTACGTCATCCCAGAGCCGGGCGAGCTGCGCGAGTGTGACGAGCAAGTACTCAGGGAGGCGTGGGGGAGAGTGGAAGAGGCGGAGAAGTTCATGTACGAGTTTAGGTTCAAGAGGGCTCTCAGTTCGATCGTGGAGGTGGCATCCATAGGCAATAGGTACCTCAATGAGAGGAGGCCATGGGAGGAAGCTAGGGATGATGCCGCTAAGACATTGTTCGTCGCCTGCAGCCTGGTCAAGACGCTCGCGATAACTCTGGCGCCGATAATACCATGCAGCGCTCAGAGAGCTTGGGAGATGCTCGGCTATGAGGGCCGCGTCGAAGAGGCTGGCTGGGATGAGGCAAAGCGGCCCGTGCGCCCGGGGCTCAGGATTAGGGACCCCAAGCCACTATTCAGGAAGATAAGCGATGAGGAGCTTGAAGAGCTCAAGGCCAAGCTAGCTAGGCTCCGTCAATCAAGGACCTCTCCGAGCAGGTGAATTGACGAGTAGCCATTGACCCTAACTTTCACCCACTCTCCAGGCCTCGCGACATCCGGTATCACAACCGGCTTATACGTATCCGTCCTGGCGACTAGCGTACCGGGCTTACCCTTATCGGTCACCAACGCCTCGACCACCCTGCCCACGTACCTGGCGTTGACCTCGGCCGCCACCTTTGCTGCAACCTCGCTTAGTATCCGAGACCTCTTCTTCTTCTCCGGCTCCGGGACCTGGCCATCCATCACGTACGCTGGGGTGAAGGGCCGGAATGTGTAGCGCGCTACATGCACCTTATCGAACCTGAGCTCCTCCACCAACTTTACGCTCCTCATGAAGGCGTCCCACGTCTCCCCAGGATAGCCGACGATGATGTCCGTCACTACGCTCACCTCCCCCAGCGCGCGCCTAAACCCTTCCACCAGCATCCTGTACTCTGCTATCGTGTACCTCCTCCTCATCAGCTTCAGGACCGAGTCATCGCCTGACTGGACTGGCAGGTGGAGGTACTTGTAGACCCTCTCATCCCTCATGAGGCTGGCTAGCCTGTTGGCAATCCTCTTAGTGAGCCAGGGCTCCATCATCCCCAGCCTGATTCTATACTCCCCATTCACCTCCCCTAGTATCGCCTCCAGCAGGTCTGGGAGGGAGACGCCTATGTCCAGCCCATAAGCCGCCAGATCCTGGCCAGTCAGGTACACCTCCTTAGCTCCTCTCTTTACGGCGTCGGCGACGAGATCCACCACTAGCTCAGGCCTTAGGCTCTTCACCCCCCTCCTCACCACGGGCTCAACGCAGAAGCCGCACGAACCAGTGCAGCCACTCTCTATGGGGACCACGTACCTTATTCCGCCCGCGTACTTTGGGGCTAGCAGCTCTCCTCCATACCTCCGTACGGCGAACACATCCTCACCCCTCAGGAACTTGGAGATCAGGCTGAGGGAGCCGGGCTCTATGAGGCTAGCTCCGGGGGCAGCGCTCAGTATCGTGTAGGGACGGACGTTAACTAAGCAGCCCACAACCGCCACCCTAACGCCCAGCTCGCTCAGTGCCCTAGCCCTCTTGAGCGCTTTATGCTCGCTCTCCGCCCTGACAGCGCAGGTGTTGAGTATGATGGCGTCCGCCTCTTCCGGTCTGTCAACCAGCTGCCCCCCCTCGGCTACTATCAGCTGTTTTATGGCCTCGCAGAGGGCCTTATTCAGCCAACACCCATAGCACTCCACGTAGACCCTCATTGCCGCCATCGCTCAGCACTACTGACTGGCAGAGAGCACTTAAAATATAGGTCTCGCTCCTAAGGCTAGGCGAGGCCGATGCGTCGCCTGCTACCAGTCCTGGCGCTGCTCTTAGCCTTGACCTGCATCGTCAAGGCAGGTGAGGAGGCGACAGTGTCCGTGGATGCCTACCTTGACGCACCCTACCTTGTTGAGAGGATTGACCTGCAGACCCCGCCACTAACGAGCTTAGCAATCAACTTGACTGGCCATGTGGGCGAGGTGGTGTATGCTGTAGCCTCGGCCGGCGAGTCCCTCTACGAGGGAGAGGTGGGAGAGGGAGTACTACGCTTCGAGTTCGGGGGGCCCGTGGAAGCAGTAAGCATTGTGCTGGTGATTAAGTGCGTAAACGTCACGGGTAGAGTGCTAGAGATGGAGGCCCCCCTGCCTCTGGCGCCCCTGAGCCATGCCTCGAGCTACACGCTGCTGTTGCGGAATCTCCCCTCCGAGCCTAATGTAGTGAACTCGACGATTAGCCTGGGGAAGGGCTTTAGCGAGAAATGGGGCCACTACCTCCGAGGAAACGGCTCCTCGCCTCCTGGAGGACTAGGCCTCGTTAAGCTCTACTCCTACATAACGACGCCCTCCCCCCTAATAGCGCGTGTCGAGAGGACGATAATAATCGAGGAGGGTGACAAGGCAACAATAATTGACAACTTCACGCTGGTGGGGCTGCTTGACGAGCCTTCGAGGACTCTGACGCTCACCTACCCCTCCACCGTACAGGTGGGGGCAGTGGAGGGGCTCCTGGGCCCCTATCCCCCTAATGGCTACAGCGTGAAGGCCCTAGACGAGGGGGTCAGGGTGACGATAAGCCTGAGGGCTCCACCCTACAAGGCCGGCGATAAGGCCTATGTGTGGGTTAAGCTACACGCCACCCTGAGAAATGAGGGGGGGCGCTATGAGATCCCAGCATTCCTCGGTCTGGGGCATTACGTCCCACTCCTAGAGGTTAGGGTTAAGGTGAGGGGGAGTGCGGAGTTCCAGGGGCTTAAGCCCTTAGAGGAGTGGGTGGAGGGCGACTACAGGGTATACGATTTCGGCTCATTTAAGCTGGTAGATGATGAGCATGCCCCAGCTCTCACAGCAACCCTTAAGCTCGCTCCTCAGCGCCCACCCCTGTATGTAGCCGCTGCTGCGGTCCTAATTGCCATGACGGCTGCAGCGGGCTACTTCCTCAGGGGGAGGAGGATTGAGGAGAGGCGTGAGGCAGTGGTAGCGGCGCTGGAGGCGCCGCCCGAGCTTGTGGGGATACTAGAGGAGAGGCGTAGGCTAATCGAATCACTGATGGATAATTGGAGGAGGCTTGAGGAGGGCAAGCTGGGCAGACACGCGTACCGCCAGATATATTCCCGGCTTAAGCGCAGGGAGAATGAGCTTAGGAGGAGAGCGGCAGCCCTCGCTCGAGAGCTGCCACAAGCAGCTGAACGGCTCAGCGAGTTCGATAGAGCCGCCTCCGCCGCTTTTAGCCGCCTATCAAGAATGGAGGAGCTCTTGAGGAGAGCCAGCAGGGGTCTAATTGAGAGGCGGGAGTACAGGAGGAGGATAGCTGAGCTAGAGAAGGAGTTCGATAACTTGCTTAGGACGCTGGAGGAGGTGATAGACGGCCTTAGAAGCTAATAGTGCCAGCCTCTCTCCAGAATAATTTTAATTCATTTTAGCGGCGTGCTTCCTCGCACTACTACACGCTTAACACGTCAAGGCTCAGAGACGGCATCCAGCTAGGCGCATAGCTAAGCCTTGGCTTCTGCCCTGATCCAGTACTGGCAGTATGGATCCCCCCTCGCTATGCACTTGACTTCTCTAGCTGTTACCTCCTCCAGCCTCTCTACATGCCACCTCGCCGCTAGCCACCCCGCTATTAGACCCCTGATGAAGTTGCCCCTAATCTCCCCAGCACCCCTGAACAGCTCACACTCAAAGCTATCGTAGACCCTGACTACGGCTTCAAGCCTAGAGTCATCAACTCTAATGAAGAAGAGCCTACCAAAACCAAGCATCTGGAATAAAGCTTCAGCAAACCTAAGCTGAGCAGCCCTATCGCTAACTAGCTGGGAATGATCGGCATACGCCTTCCTCCCAGCGTCAAAGCCTACTATGTAGAGCAGCTGGCCATAGCCCGAGCCAAACCTCTCCCAGCCACCAGCTATAAAGCCCTCATATACCTCCCTTCTAAAGATCACAGCCCTATGATCGAGTAACGTGAGGGGGAATGAGCAGGCATCAACCGCCAGTCCCTCGGCTATTGGTGGAACCACCCATGCCTCGAGGATGTAGGGCACGTGGCGTAGCTCACCACATATCTCACTCACAACGCCCTCCCTGCCCTTCATGTCAGCTATCACGATGACCCTGAGGGGCTCAGACGCAGAGATCTTCAGCTGAAGTATCGAGATGCCACGCTTCGCGAACGCCTCTGCGATACGCCCCAGAATTCCTGGGATACTCAGGGCGGCTGGCTTAAACTGTAAGTAGAATACGTGAGGGCTGGTCCCGGGCCTGTGAATGAGGCGGCCAACGCCGTATTTAGCTAACTTACGCTCGCTCCACACATTATTAACATAACATCTTGTATTTTTCCTCTTCTCCCTTAAGATCATTAGTAGTCTATTCTTGACAACTAGTCTATTTCACAACTTCGAGAAGCCGCTCATGCGTAAATTTCAAGACATAGGTAGAAGCCGCCTAGGCTCTTCTAGTGATCCGCGTGGTGCGGGGGCCGGGATTCGAACCCGGGCAGGCCTACGCCAGCGGAGCCTAAGTCTGGGCCCGGGCAGTGCCGGTCCGCCCCCTTTGTCCTAGCTCGGGCACCCCCGCCACCTTTACTGCATAGGCAGCATTTCAAAAGCCTTTTCCCCTCCACTCACCCTCATTGACTCACCATGGGAGCGGCGGTGTCGACCAAATGCCTTCCGATCACCGCTCACCGTAACTCTGTTCTCTCACTCACCGCCGCCTCTTACCGCCGACAGCGATGTTATTAAGGTTTTTAAGAGGGAGGGGGCATTCCTAGACTTGCGTGATGATGGTTTCTGGTGCTGAAAAGTGATGTTGGCTTGATTGGCTGAGCTCTACTCTAGGAGGCGCGAGACTGACACCACGTCGATCTGGCTCACGCCTGGAGCCTCAGCTAACCTCCTCTCAAGGTCTGACGTACCCCCCTCTATATCCTCAGGCATCGCAACCCAGACGTACACGGCGTTTATCCCGAATGCGACAGGCTCGACTCTAGTTTTGAGGACCTCGTAGGTCTCCGGCGGTAAGCTCCTCTTAATCGCGTCGACTATCTTCTCTGGGGGCGTCTCCACGTCCTCCGGCAGCACCCTCACAATAGCTACTACACGACCCACGGCCATCACCTAAGGCCCCACAAAGCCGCACTTGGGGCACACGTAAGTGTTACCCTGCTTCCTGCACTTCTCGCATCTCCAGATGTCCACTTCTCCACAGTTCGGGCACCTGAACCTCACTCCCCTCTCGTAGGGTGCTATCGGCTTGTGGCATGACGTGCATATGGGCATCCTCAACAGAGGCATGAGCCAACTAGGGTTACGAGACTTTATAAGTTTTCCCTAGGCCAGGGCCAGCAGCGGATCTCCCTGCTTAACCACATCGCCAGTCTTCACATAGACCTCGCGGATCCTGCCACGCTTAGGCGCCCTCACCTCCACTCTAGTCTTCATAGCCTCCATGATCACTAGCGTGGAGCCGGCGTCCACCACCTCGCCAGCTTTAACCCTCACCTCGACAACACGCCCAGTTATGGGAGCCTGTATCGCTCTCTCCGCTCTGGCCCCTACTTCGCGGCCAGTAGTTGAGACACTCCTCACTATGCCTGTCTGGAGGGAGCGGAGGAGGGTCTCCAGATCGCTTAAGCCCTCCTCCACCTCCACCTCAACCTCGTAAACCTCTCCATCCAGTACTACCCTGAACCTCCTCCTCAAGGCCCATGCCCTCTAGACAGGTATCCAGCTTGGCCGCTATCCTCCATGGGTTTACCGGCGCCCGCGTGACCTGATGGGGCCTGGCATGAGACATGAGCATGAAGCAGGCTACAGCCGCCAATATGGCCAGCCTCTTCTTAGAATTCAGAGAGCTCATACAGGCGGCACCCCGTGCTTCTTAGGCGGGTGAGGCTTCTTCTCACGCTTAGATAGTAGGAACGCGAGGGTCCTCGCCAGCACTTTTCTGGTCTCGCTGGGGAGTATCACATCATCGACATACCCCCTGCTGGCAGACACATACGGGTTAGCGACCTTCCTCCTGTACTCCTCCACGAACTGCCTTATCATCTCCTCCCTCTCCTCCGGCTCAGCCCGGGCGATCTCGCGCTTGTATATTATCTCTATAGCCCCCTCCGGCCCCATCACAGCTATCTCCGCTGTGGGCCATGCGAACACGGCATCGCCCCCCAAGTGCTTGCTCCCCAGGGCAATGTAGGCGCCCCCGTACGCCTTCCTAAGGATCACCGTTATCTTTGGGACAGTCGAGTTCGCATATGCATACACTATCTTCGCCCCATGCCTTATGACCCCCCGATGCTCCTGAAATGTGCCGGGGAGGAAGCCCGGCACGTCAACGAGCGTTATTATCGGGATGTTGAAAGCATCGCAGAAGGTCACAAACCTAGCTATCTTGTCGGAGCTATCTATGTCCAGGGCCCCGGCCATGTATGCGGGCTGATTAGCCACTATTCCAACAACGTGGCCCGCCAGCCTGGCAAACCCCACGACTACGTTAGGCGCAAACATCTCCTGAACCTCGAGGAACGTGCCTCGGTCGAATACCCTGGTTATCACCTCCCTGACATCGTAGGGCTCCATGGGGTCGTCTGGTACTATCGAGTTAAGCTCCTCATCCTCCCTCTCGGGATCGTCGCCTGTATCGACGTATGGCGGGTCCTCGAGGTTGTTAGACGGGAGGTAGCTGAGGAGCCTCTTCAAGAGCTCTATCGCCTCCTCATCACTATTTGCAACGAAGTGGGCTACGCCACTCTTGGCTGCGTGGACCTCAGGGCCCCCCAACTCCTCGAATGTCACCTCCTCTCCAGTCGCCGCCTTAACAACCTTCGGGCCTGTCAGGAACATGAAGCTGATCTTCCTGACCATAATTATGAAGTCGGCTAGCGCTGGAGAGTACACAGCACCGCCGGCACAGGGCCCCATGATGGCCACCAGCTGAGGTACGACTCCGCTAGCCATGACATTCCTGTAGAAGATCTCCCCGTAGCCCTTCAGGGAATCCACGCCCTCCTGTATCCTGGCACCACCCGAGTCGTTGAGGCCTATAATGGGGATCCCCAGCTTCATAGCGAGCTCTATCAGGCGCGCTATCTTCATAGCATGCATCTCGCCGACGCTCCCCCCCATGAAAGTGAAGTCCTGAGCGTATATGGCGACCTTCCTCCCATCCACCTCCCCTACGCCTGTGACGACTCCATCCCCGTACGCGATCCTCTCTCTCATCCCGAACTCGGTGGCTCTATGCGTGACGAAGCGGCCCAGCTCCACGAACGTACCCTCATCCACTAAGAGCTCTATCCTCTCCCATGCAGTAAGCTTCCCAGCTGCATGTTGTCTCCTGATCCTATCCTCTCCTCCTCCAAGCCTGGCTTGAGCTCTCCTTCGCCTAAGCTCCTCAAGCTTATCCAAGGGGTCTTCACCTCAGCTCCTCAACCCAGACGTCGTACACCTCCTCTCCCACCTTCACCCTGATAAGCTTGGCTCCCCTCCTCGCCATCTCGCTGGCCAGCCTCAAGTGCCTTAGTATCCTGTCGAGGAGGCGCTTACACGCCTCCCCATCGCTCTTAGCCCTCAAGTACTCGCTTAACATGCTGTACGGCACGTACCTAGCGGCTAGGTCGTCGAAGCGGCCATTCAGCTCCTGCACACCCAGGCACGCGCCCGCCCCCACTGCGGCAGCCGCCTTAAGGCCGCTCAGCGCTACGTAAGCCACGCCCCTCAAGGCCTCAACCCGCGCCCTCTTACGTGGGGGGAGGGGAAGTGCCCTCCACGACCTGTACTCACTCCCCCCGATGAACACCCTAGCGTTCCCCGTCACCGCCATCAGGGTCGGGATCCTCGACTCGAGCTCCAGCTCGCCCCTCACCTCGAGTGCGGCATTGTCCAGGGGATTGCCAACCAGCGCGTTTGATAAAGTGTACGAGAAGCCGTCGGCGGCATCACTCGCAGTGACCAGGCGCGTATCTTGCGCTGAGACTACGACTACGCTCATCGCCCTCCCCTCGACGATAGTCGATATAGTTATAGGCTCCCGCGGCACCCCCTTAGATCCAGCACACGTGGTATAAAAGGGATTCTACCTATCCCCTTAATAAAGGTCCTCCCGCCTGAGTCTGTAGAACTCCTCGTGAGGCTCCAGCTGGTACCAGTAGGCGACGCTGCTGTAGTCCGCGGCCACTTCATTCCACTCTCCATGGGGGGCAGTCACCTCTATCCACTCTCTGAATGGTACTGGGTCGGGCACGTGGAACCTGTAAGCGGCCACCTCCCCCCTCCTCTCATCCTTGTACACTAGCCCGTGGAAGGGCGCGTTGAAAGCGCCGCCCATGAAGTACCAGCCTGACAGGAAGTAGTCCTCAGTCCCCGTGGCGCAGTAGGCCACCTCACCGTCAGCGACTATCCTGACGTTCCCCTCCAGGAAGCCCAGCCCTCCCACTATGGCCTTCTTGAGGCTAAGGCCCCTCATGTAGAGGTAAGTCCCCACGTAGTGGCCTCTTCCCCTCGCCCTCAGGACTAGGTAGGGCTTGCCGGGAGTAGTCTCCCTCTCCCTGCGCCACCTAGCATGCAGCCGCCCCATGTCCCTTAACTCCACGCCCGTGTAGTAGCCTATTATGTAGTAGAAGGCGGCCACCTCCTCGCACCCCATATTCTCGACCTCGATCCTAGCCTTAGCGAATGGCATCGGCAGGAAGCAGTAAAAGCCGCCGCTGCTGAGGCCTAGAGGGAGCGTTAGCGTGTGACCCTCCAGCCCGGGCTCCACGGCAAACGCCCTGTGGCCCTGCAGGAAGAAGTCGCCGATGGGGGCCTCCACGCTGGGGTTAGTCTCACCATCCCAGTAAGCCCTCAGGATCAGGTTCCTCAAGAACCTGCGATCCCTCCCACTCACGGTCATCCACATGCTGACTATCATCCCCGGCTCGTCGAGTTTGAGGAGCTCCAGCCTCTGACCAGGCTCAATAACGTAGAAATCGATCCGAGCCTCCCTCTCCACGTCTCTCAGCACGCCCTTCCTCCTCCAATGCTCCACCCACTCAGCCGGAATCCTCCTCCTCAGGACTTCGAGCTCCTCGCTCGAGATCCTGTGCGTACTGGACACGTATCTTAGCTTAAAGTCCCGAAGCCTCGGCAGGTCTAGCAACACGTTAACAGGAGCACATGCCTCGGCCAAATAGCTTACGAATCTAGCTACGCGCCCACAGTTCTCCAGCTAGCGCCTCCACACTCCTCACGTGCTCAGGAGGCCCCCTCCACACGAGCACGTAGTCCCGCCCCTTACCCGCGTCGTGCTCGAGCAGGGTGATAATGAGGCGCCTAGCCCACTCCTCTAGGCTGGCCTGAGGCGGGGGTGGTGGCAAGACCCGCCTAAGCCGCCCACTCTCCAGCCTGTAGACACCATCCCCCTCATCAATTAGCACGAGTGCCCGCTCCCCAGCTCTCAGCCGCTCAACAGCCTCAACACCTCCGGCAACCAGCAGGAGGGGGCCATGGACAAGCCGCGCTACAGCTCTCCAGATCACGCCCTTCAACCCGGGCTTAACAGGCATGACCCTCAAGCGCGACTTACCCATCAGGGCCCTCCTCCCCTCCAGCAACAAAGCCCTTAGACGAGGTCTTGAGGCATTCTCCTCAGCGACGTAAACCGCCACGCGCGCCTCGCAGCTTGCATCGCCGTCGACGAGGAGGACTAGCCACCCCCTCCCCGCTACGCGGGGGATGGATAGCGGGGCCCTCACCGTGAGCTCTGAGCGCGGCCCCACTCGCACCTCACTAAGTACAGTGACTGCACAGGTCCTGCCGCCCACCTCCAACTCTATGGCGGGCGTGAGGGAGAGGGGGATACTCGACTTATTGCGTAGCACTATGCCTAACTCGGTCTTGGAACCCGCCGTGAGTAGGAGGGGCTTGGGGCGCGCTAGGATCTCAACAAAAGAACTATTGGAGGCGAGCGGCCTCACCGGCCGGCGCTCTCTTACTCCTTCTTCTCTAGCACTATCTCTATTGTTGATACTACTCTCTCCTTCCCAGGCTCACCAACCTTCTCACTCCCAATCTTCACAGAAGTAATGTCGACCTTGCCCTCCATGAACCTCCTAACTATCTCGGCGGCGTCAACGGCCTTCGATATCGACCTACCCCTAGCCTTGAAGATCACCCTCTTGCTGCCCATAGTGAACTGCGTCACAGCTGCAAGGACGTAGTTGGCGACAGGCTTCTGACCCACCAGTATAGTTCCAGTCTCGATCGCAGCCATGCCACTACACCTCTGGCTCTGTAGCGCCTTAGTGAGGGGGCCGCGAATATAAATTCTTTACTACTCACGCTCCTCGACCACAGCAGTGTAGTAGTACTCGCCTATGCTCTTCAGGTACCTATCCAGCCTAGACCCCTCCTTGTTGACTCGAGGCCTCAGAGTCTCGGGATCTCTCCTGAACGTAACGCCCAGCTCCCGGAGGAACTTGTTGAAACCCTTGCGGAGGCTCAGGGGGGGCGTGGCCTCGCCCCTCACCCCGGGCTCTCCCCCAAACACCATGAGGGAATCCGCAATGAAGTCCTGTGCCACTACGTCGTGCTCCACAACTAGCGTGGCCACACCCCTCTCCTGAGTCAGCCTCCTAACGACCCTGGCTACCGCGTACCTCTGTTCCACGTCCAGGTAAGCCATTGGCTCATCCAGCAGGTAGACGTCAGCCTCCCTCCCCAGGGCGGCAGCTATTGCGACTCTCTGCAGCTCGCCACCGCTAAGCTCTGAGACATCCCTCTCCATCAGCTTGCCCAGCCCCAAAGGCCTTATTAGCTCGCTCTGCACGAAGCTCGACTCAAGGTCAACTCCAGCATCCCTCAGGACGTCGCGGACCCGCCCCCTCATCTCCTCGCGCGAGATCATCTGCGGCTTATAGCTGATCCTAACTCCTGGCCGAACGCTCACCTCCCCCTCATCCGGCTCAAGCTCACCTACGAGCATTCTCACGAAGGTGGTCTTGCCTATGCCATTTGGCCCCACGACCCCAACCACCTCGCCTGCGTACATCTCCCCCGCGCTGACCTTCAGCTCGAAGCCATCAAGCCTCTTCCGAAGATCACTCCACGCGGCGACTACGGCCTCGGGCCTAGGCCTCCTCTCGGGAGGCTTGACCTCGAACTTTATCTCGTAATCCCTGAACCTGATGTTCTCCTCCCTGAGGAAGCCGCGTAGGAAGACGTTTATACCCGTCCTAACTCCTCTCGGCAGGCTAACCACCCCGTAGGCGCCCGGCTCTCCATAGAGTATGTGGACTAGATCACTGACGTAGTCCAGGACTGCCAGGTCGTGCTCCACAACCACGACGTACTTGTCCTCCTCCGCCAGCCGCCTGATGGCACGGGCCACCCTCATCCTCTCCCTGACATCTAGGTAGCTCGAGGGCTCGTCAAACATGTAGACGTCGGCGTCTCTGCACATTGCAGCTGCCACCGCCAACTTCTGCAGCTCGCCGCCGCTGAGGTGGCGCACCTCCCTATCCCACACGTTATCCAGCGCCAGGAGATCGCGGACCTCGCTAGCTACGCCCCTCTCATCAACTCTCTCCAGCACCTCCCCGACTCTCCCCTTCACGTAGCGCGGTATCCTGTCTATCTCCTGGGGCTTCCGCACAGCTCTAAGCCTGCCCTCAGAGAGCCTCTGGAAGTAGGGCTGCAGCTCGGAGCCCCTGAAGAACCTGACCACGTCACGCCAGTCGACATCCTCGCCCACCCTTCCGAGGTTGGGCTTGAGCTCGCCTGACAATATCCTAAGGGACGTCGACTTACCCACTCCATTACTCCCTATCACGCCGACCACAACTCCCCTCTTGGGGATCGGGAGGCGGAATAGCTCAAAGCCATTAGGCCCGTATCTGTGGACTAGCTCCCTCTCGAGCCTCTCCGGCAGATTAACTATGTGAATGGCGCTGAATGGGCACTTCCTGACGCATATGCCACACCCCACACAGAGACCCTCATCTATCCTAGCCTTCTTGAGCTCCTCGTCCACCCACACGCACTTGGACCCAGCTCTGTTTATGGGGCAGAATCTGACACACTCCCTGTTACACTTAGAGGGCCTGCAGAGAGTGCGCTCTACTACAGCGATCCTCAAGCGCGCCTCCCCCTACTCGCCCTCACTCTCCATAGTCTCCAGGAATACCTCGTAGTACTCCCTTAGCAGCTCCCTCTCCTCCTCAAGTTTCTCCTTCTCCCTCCTCTTGAGGCCCTCAATTACTATCAGTTTCTCCCTCTTCTCCTCCGATACCGTCTCCCTAACCCTATACCCCCTCTCCCCCTTCTCCATCTCCCTCCTATAGCCGCACCTCTTGCACACTAGATACACGTGCCCCTCTCTACGCTCAGGCGTTAAGAGTGAACCACATTTAGGGCAGAACTTCACCCCAATCCCCCAGCAGGCTGGCGCCTTAGGGATGGGCAGCACTAGTATAAATCCTTTACTACCAGCACTCACTCGAGATCCTTAGAGCTGCAAGCTGACCCCCTACTTCACGTTCACACAGCTATGTGACGCGCTCAAGTACTGTGACCGTGCACAATGATAGACCTCGAAAGCCAGGCACCCCATTTACATGTACGCGTTTGGCTGGAGGCGTGGCAATGACTTTTTAAGTGTGTAACCTCCTTTCCTAGGGGGTCAGGTTGGCCAGTAAGCCTGAGTATGTGGTGGTCACGGAGGATCTGCACAAGTATTACTTCTTGAGGGGGGAGACCGTCAAGGCCCTGCGCGGTATAAACCTCAAGATCAGGTACGGGGAGTACCTGTCGATACTTGGGCCCTCGGGCTCCGGCAAGACCACCCTATTCAACATGATTGGGGCACTCGACAGGCCGACTAAGGGCAAGGTGTACCTCGATGGGAGGGACTTGGCGACCCTGACTCCCCGGCAGCTAGCGTGGGTCAGATGCCACAAGATAGGCTACATCTTCCAGACGTTCAACCTGATACCAGTGCTGACAGCGCTTGACAACGTGATGGTCCCAATGATATTTGCTGGCGTCCCGAGGCAGGAAAGGGCGGAGAGGGCTAAGAAGCTTCTGGAGAGGGTTGGGCTTGGTGATAGGCTGTATCACAGGCCTACTGAGCTTAGCGGTGGCCAGCAGCAGAGAGTTGCGATAGCCAGGGCACTAGCCAACGATCCATCGATAATCCTGGCCGACGAGCCCACCGGAAACCTAGACCTGCAGACGGGGCTGAAGATAGTACACCTCCTCAAGGAGCTTAATGTGGAGAGAGGAGTAACCGTGATAGTAGCCACTCACGACCTGAAGATGATAGACGTGAGCGACAGGATAGTGTGGATTAGGGACGGAATGGTGGAGCGTGTCGAGGAGAGGACTGCAATAGAGCTCGGCGCCGAGGAGTTAGAGCTGGAGCTCTGAGGCTAATGCTCGACGAGTTTAATCTCGTGGCCTCCACGTATAGGGGCAGGGAGAACGAGTTACTGAGCGAGCTATGGTACTTTCTGAGAGATCTGGGGGATCCCAGGGCTAGAGCCAGTACGACAGGCCTCCCAGGGCTCACGGTCCTCTACACGAAGCTGGATCCTCTCAGAGTTGTGGAGGAAGCTAGGGAGAGAGTGAGGCGTGAGCCCTGGTACTTCAGGTACCTCCTGAAGCTCGTGCCCATTGAGGTGTGTATCCCAGCTGAGCTGGAGGCTATAAGGCGCGCTGCTCTAGAGCTAGCGGCTAAGAAGCTTAGGGAGGGTGAGACCTACAAGGTAGAGGTGAGGAAGAGGCTTACCACTCTCTCGAGGAGGGAGCTGATAGAGGCCATAGCCTCGGGCATCAGCAACAAAGTGAACCTTGAGGCCCCAGACAAGATAGTGCTGGTGGAGATAATCGGGCGCGTCGCAGGAGTCTCTGTTATTGAGCCCAAATACATACTCTCTGTCCAGAAGCTTAGAAGAGAGTCAGCGGGAGAGGTACTCTAGCGCCATCCTGGAGAGCAGGGCTTTCTCCACAGCCTCTGCTAAGTCGCCAGCGTAGGTAGCCTCGAGCTCGCGCTTCTCTAGGCCTAGGGCCTCGGCCGCCTTAGCTGCTGCCTCTGGGTTACGCCTTAGGGGAACTACTGCCGCCCTGAGCTCCCTGGCCACCTTCTCTAGATGTTCGAGACATGCACGCTGACTATCGGCTATGCAGACTATAGCTACCCGTTTAGCCCCTTCGGGGGGCCCCATGAGGGGCAGTGCCCGCGAGATCTCGCGGGTGGCAGCTGCGAAGAGCATGACTTCAACGTGGAAGCTCCTCGCGGCATTCCGCCCCCTCTTAAACGCCTTCAGCGCGTACTCAGCAGCTGTTAACACGTGCGCAGGGCCAGCCAGGACCTCGGGGTTTAAGGCTACCGTCTTAACCCCGCTGGGCCCTTCCACAGCTCTTAAGAGTGCTCTCAGGCTGAGGGGCTCTGCAAGCTCGAGTAGGGCCGCTACGGCGTAGACGGGGCCATCAATCCTCAGCTTGATTGGCTTAACCCCCTCCACTGCCCACTCCCTCGAGCACCTCCTCTAGGACGTCAATTGCCGCACTTACATCAACCCTGATCCCCAGCCTTCTAAGCTCAGCGCCCACCGCAGCTACCAGCGTTATGAGCTCCCTGAGGCCTATGGGGCCCATGTTGCCCACCCTAACTATCTTGTCCCTCAAGCCCCCGAGGCCGCCCGCCACGTATATGCCGTACCTGCTAGCCAGAGCTGCCCTCAGAGACCTGACGCTAACTCCCCTGGGGGGTTTGAACGAGAGCACAGTCCTTGATCTGTACGGCCGCCTTACGAAGGCCACAAACCCCATCTCCTCGAACGCCCTGTAGAGCGCAGCTGCACGTACCATGTGCATGCGGATCCACCTCTCCAGGCCTCGCTCGAGTATGACCGTAAGAGCGGCTCGCAGCGAGTAGAATAGCGGCACAGCAGGGGTGAATGGCGTCTCAGATCTCTCCGCGAACTTCAGGTACTTACGTAGATCGAAGTAGAAGGTCGTGGGCTCATCAACGAGCGAGCTCACGGCATCCTCGCTCAGGGAGATGAATGAGACTCCCGGCGGCGCGGCCAGGCACTTCTGTGAGGCGCCGGCGAGGACGTCTATGCCCCACTCATCCACATCGAGCTCATCGCCGCCCACGGCTGAGACGGCATCTACCAGGGTTAGTGCGCCCCTCGACTTCGCCTCCCTACACAGCTCACGCAGGTAGCTGAGCCTAACCCCCGGGGACGTGTCGTTGTACACCATAGCCACTATATCTGGCTGAAACTCCTCTAGCCGCTCTCTCATCTCCTCCAAGCTCGGGGCTGAGCCCACCTCCGCCTCAACCACCGCGACCTCTGCTCCATGTCTCCTCAGAGTCTCGGCGAGCCTTGCGCTGAACTCCCCAGTGCCCGGGACTAGAGCCCTACGCCCCCTAGCCAGATTAGCGGCTGCCGCCTCAACCGCGCCCGTGCCTGAGGCTGTGAAAACCACTACCTCGCCCCTCGTCCTTAAAACTCTCCTCAGCTTATCCCTCAGATCCTCGAAGACCTCGTGGAAGCGGCCAGCCCTGTGGCTAATCATGGGCTTAGCTGCCTCCGCCGCTACTGGCGCGGCTACGTTGACCGGACCCGGCACGAAGAGCAGATCTCCCAGCTCGCTCACGCCGTAACCCCCCGAGACTGGTATTTTAGGTCTGCCCTGGCTGCAGCGTTAAGGCTTAAATTCCCCGTGGGGACGCGGGGCTCGTGAGCCGGAGGCCCCTGATAACGCTGCTCACTGACTTCGGCTATAAAGACCACTATGTAGCTGCGATGAAGGGCGTCATACTCTCGATATGTCCCGAGGCTAGGATAGTGGACATAGCCCATGGAGTGCCGAAGTTCGACGTGAGGGCAGCCGCCTACGTGCTCAGGGGGGCTTATAGATACTTCCCCCCTGGCACGATACACGTCGTAGTCGTCGACCCGGGCGTTGGCACTGAGAGGAGAGCTGTGGCTGTGAAGTCCAGGAACTACATTTTCATAGGCCCTGACAACGGCGTCCTCTCGCTAGCGCTAGCGGAGGACGGCGTTAAGGAGGCAAGAGTGATAGAGAATAGGGATCTCATGCTGCCGCGAATCACTTACACCTTCCACGGCAGGGATATATTCGCTCCAGTTGCAGCCCACTTGGCTAGGGGAGTCCCCTTCAGCTTAGTAGGCAGGCGCTTAGAGCGCCTAAGGGAGCCAAGCTTCACAAGGCCCCTCGTCAGGGGGCGTGAGCTAGTCTGTGAAGTCCTCTACGTGGATGACTTCGGGAATGCAGCCCTTAACATCGACGAGAGGCTGCTCAGGGAGCTGGGAGTGAGCTACGGGGCGGAGCTAGCTATTGAGCTGAGAGGTAAGGAGCTTGCTCTGAAGCTACTCCCCTCCTACGGCCACGCTCCTGAGGGAGCCCCCCTCCTCCTTATAAACAGCGAGGGCTTCCTCGAGATAGCCGTTAACAGGGGCAGTGCTGCAGAAGCCTTCGGCCTCTCACCAGGTTCCAGGCTCAGGATCCGTATCCTATCCCCTCCGCCTCGACTCTGACTAGGCCATCCTCTCTCTTAACTTCGAAACGCGCGCCGGTTATGTGGCGGCACAGCCATATGGCGGTCTCTGCGTGGCCTGTGAGCTCAGCTGCACGCAGCACTGACCTCCCTCTGGCTAGCGCCATGTATATTATGAGGTTATCGAGAGCGTGGGGATCGATGGGAGCCCCAGCGCGCAGGGTAGCTGCCAGCTTCTCGGCGGCCTCCCTGCCCACGACCTCCGCGCGCTTCCCCCTCTCCCCAAGCGCGTCGCCCCCCACGATGCTCTCCTCGGATAGGGCCCATAGAACGACGCCGCTCCCCCTCCCCACTGCTGGCGTGTCAACATCAACCCTTATCTCACTCACGTAGCGCCCAAAGCCCTCCCGCCTCAAGTGCTCAACTGCAGCCCTGGCCTGCCTCTCGGCTACGTGCCTCGGCAGGTTAGCGGCGTACGAGACTCCTGCTATCTCCCTGAGCTCGCCGAGCTCCTCCAGCCTGATGGGCCTGAGGGGATAAGATGGCGAGGCCACTACCTCCACTAGGCCGCCACCCCTCGGATAGAAGCCCATCCTGAGGAGCCTGACCTCAGCCTTGACGCCAAACCTCCTGAGGAGAGGGAGGAGGACATGCTGCACGTACTGTATAGGTGGCGACCACTTAACGTTAGTCCCTCCCCTAATCCTCAGCCTAACTCCGCCCTCAGCCGCCACTAACACTGGGAGGGCCGCCTGTAGCAGGAGCGATATGCTACCTGCCGTCCCGATGTCCACCTCGATGACTCCCCCTCGAGGCCTGCCTCTGGGCTCCACCAGGACCTCCATCGAGCCTACGCTGAGGCCCCGCACCTCAGCGTCGACGAGGTCTGCTATCAGCTTCACCGCGTTCAGGTGTTGCGGCCTCAGCCCCGGGTTAGACCTTTTAGCCCTTATGTTGAACACCCTGAGCCTCTTTCCCAGGAGGGCCGCGAGCGCAACACTGTACCTGAGTAGCTGGCCTCCACCTTCCCCGAACGACCCGTCCACCTCAACCAGGCCTTTCATGGCGCGTCACCACGCCCTGCTAAGGGAGCGGCGCGGCCAGTTAAATGTTCAGGATTACTGCTCAGCTAGCCCCCTATTGACCGCACACACTCTCTGCAGGACCGTGAATATCGTGAGGGCTATCAGGACCCACGCAATTACGCGACCCGCCACCTCACTAAATGCGTAAGCGGCTAGCGCTAGGGCCTTAAGTAAGACTCGCTCCCCCCTTTCCATGAGCCCAACCCCCTTAAGCTGGAGGCCGAGGCCCTCTGCCCTCGCGCGCGCATAGCTTACAAGGTACTCCGCCGCTAGGAGCAGGAGCGCGGCAGCAGGCTCCAGGACCCCACACAGCATCATGGCGGCTGTATAGGCGGCGTCGGCGACTCTATCAGAGGTCGAATCTAGGAAGGCACCGAACCTTGTGGCAGAGCCCTTCCTCCTGGCGACATAGCCGTCGAGAACGTCGAGGGCTGCCGAGGAGAGCAGCACCAGGGCTACAAGTAGAGGCCCAGCTCCTAGCCAGGCGACTAAGGGGGCTAGGAGGGAGGTTAGGAGCGCAATCGCCGTGAGGGAGTTGGGGCCCAGAGGCACCCTAGGCCCCACAATCCGGTCGAGCAGGGCCTCAACGGCCCACCTGTACCTATTGAGCATCGACGCCTCCCTTCCTCGCCCTCAGCAGGATTATGGCCTGCGCTAAGTCGCCACCCACCTCCTCAAGCGCCTTCCTAGCCTCCTCCAACGTCACGCCGGCCTGCTCGGCCACCAGCTTTACATCCTCCTCAGTGAACTCCACCTCCTCCTCGCGGGGGACTTCGACCTCACGGCCAACGACCTGATATATCCTCTCACCCTGCACCTCTATGACGGAGACCTTGGGATCCTCTATTATCAGATCCCTGTCAGGCAGGGTCATCACAACCTTCTCACACTCCAGCTCACGCACCCTTATCCCCATCCTCCTCATCAGCCTCTGAAGCTCCCTCGGCGATAGCCTCCGCAACCTCAGCCACCTTCGCCGAGATAAGCGCGCCAAGGTTGATTACCTTTTCCCCCGCCACGATCGTGGCCACTTTGCCTCCCAGGTCCATGACTCTTAATGCTCTGTCCACGACTACGGAGTCGCTTGTCGCGATGACGTAGCTGGAGGATAGGGATGAGAGGTAGGCATCAGCCCTGCGGCTGGTGAGGGCCGAGCCGTTAAGCGAGAGGGAGGCCATTAGGCCGCGGGCAGCTCCCGCGAGCTCGCCGCTCTTGCTAACCTGTGCGTCGAAGACTATCAGTACCTCCTGAGGGCTAGCCTTAGCCAGGTACAGGAGAGTGAGGGAGAGAGCCGTCACAAGGATTGGCGTCACCCTCACCTTCCTAACCGTGGCGGACAAGTCCCTTATGAAGCCGTCCGTAGCCTCCACCAGCACATCCCCTATCAGGGCAGCTTGGACCGTAGACAGCACGTTGAAGCCATCAACTGCCAGCCGCTCTGGGACCCGCCTCACCAGCTTACGCCTCCTAGCCGTAGACGTCGTGCTGTCAAACACGCTCCTATAGAGCGCTAGGCGCTCCAGCTTGCTAAGGCCCCACCTGCCAGTTACGAGATCCAGCGCTACTCTCCTGTCATAGCCCCTCTCGAGCAGATATAGGAAGTCGGCCCCAGCCTCCACTAGCCGCTGAGTTACTGCGAGCTCTATTGGCTCAGGCCTCATCCCTCGCGACGCCCACTACCACTTCCCTTAACGCCTCCCTGAAGGCGCTAGGGTCGCTCACCCTCCCCATTACTAGATCCGCCACGCCGCCTCCCCTGCCCTCGACGCGCGCTAAGACTAGCTTGTTCAGCTCACGCGCGTCAAACCCCTCCTCAACTAGTTCGTCACCCACCTTAATCGCGTAAACCCCACCCCTATTCACCAGGCCTACTATGGAGCGGCTCAGCTGCCGAGCTACAGCTAGGGCTAGGTCCCTGACATCGCGCTCCTCCCCCTCCTCCACCACCTCCACGACGAGCTTAATTCCCGCCACCTGCTCCGCCTTAGCGGCTAGGTGCGCCGCCTTCAGCTCCAGTAGCTCCCTCCTAGCCTTCTCCAGGCTCCTCCTCAAGACCCTGAGCTCGCTGACCAGCTGCTCGACACCCTCCACCACCTTATCCTCCTCCACGTTGAGCATGTGAGCCAGCCTGCTGACCGAATCCTCGAGCCTCCACACGTGCTCCAAGGCCGCCCTGCCGACCTTGAACACCAGCCTCGACACGCCATCCTGAATCCTCTCCACCTTGACCACCTTTATCAGGCCTACCTCACCAGTCCTGGAGCAGTGCAGCCCTCCGCACGCCTCAACATCCCAGCCCTCCACCTCGACTATCCTCAGCCTAGCCTCGGGCACCACACCGCCCTGGTAGAGTATGAAGCCGTACTTGCTCTCAGCAACTGTTCTATCCTCGAAGAAGACCCTGACGGGCCTATCCTCCATCACCACCTTGTTGGCCAGCTCCTCTATTGCGCGGATCTCCTCCGGGCTTATCCTCTTGTGATGAGTTATGTCCAGCCTGCTCTGCTCAACTCCCTTCTGCGCCCCCGCCTGCCACACATGCCTGCCCAGTACCCTCCTAGCCGCTCCCAGTATTATGTGAGTAGCCGTGTGATTCCTCATGAGCGCGAACCTCCTCTCGGCATCCACCACCCCCTTAACCTCAGCCCCCTCCGGCGGGGGCTGCCCCTCACACTCGTGGAGGACCACGTCGCCCACCTTAATCACCCGCACTACCCTACACTTCCCCCCTTCCCACTCGAGGACGCCTGTGTCATGGGGCTGGCCGCCTCCCTCCGGGTAGAAAGCAGTGCTATCGAGGACCACCATCCTGCCAGCCGTCCTGAGGACCCTCGCCTTAAACTCAAGCCTCCTCGGGTCCTCGTAGTACAGCCTCCGCGTGGGGGGCAACCCCTCAGCCAGCTTCCTAGCCTCCTCCTCAATCGCGGCCGGCTTAGGCGGCGCTACCTCGTGCTTTGAGGCCAGCGATGAGTAGAAGTCGGGGGGTACCACGACCCTCACCCCCACCCTAGCCGCCTCCTCCGCCACAAGCTCAGGGGCTACGCCGTGTGACTCGTAGAGCTCGCTCAATTTCTCGGGAGGTACCTCCCTGAGCCCCCTCCTGACGAGCTCTCTAAGCAGCTTCCTCACAACCCTCTTGCCGTGCCTTAGAGCGTCTTGATACCTCCTCTCCTCGTAGCTCACTATGTCGAGTATCTCCCCCTCAAGCTCGGCGTACTCGGGGAAGTCATCCCTCCAGGCCTTCAGCTGCATGCTGACGACCTCGGCTAAGGGGATATCGAGGCCAGCCCTAGCCATGTGCCTGAGGGCCCTCCTGATGAGGAGCCTAGCTAGATAGCCCGCGCCGACATTCGAGGGGACCACGCCATCGCCTATCATCCAGAATATGGTCCTCGAGTGGTCAGCGAGCGCGTAGAGGGACTGATAGGGCATTAGCATCTTCTCGAGCTCCCTCCTCTCCACCCCGAGCTCTCTAGAGATCTCATCTAGGACCCTCACCGAGAGTGCTGGCTTCTTGAAATCCAGCTTACCCGACTTACGCGCTACTGCCTCCAGGACCGCTGGGTCGAGCTGCTCTAACCCCGCCTCCCTCCTCAGCGCGTCTAGCACCCGCGGGAATACGGCATCGTAGATGGTGGGGGAACCCCTGAACAGCCAGAGGAGCCGCTCAAGCCCGTAGCCAGTATCCACTATCCTGTTCCCCATCTCTACGAGCCTGTCATCCACCACCTTGTAATGCATGAATACGAGGGTAGCTACCTCAAGCCCTCTCACGAGAACCTCGTAATCCTCTCCCGCGTTCCCCCCACCGCTCCACCAGTCGAACTTGAACGTTATCTCCTCGGGAGGTATGTTGAAGGCCTCAGTCAACACTCTGAACGCATACTCTACAGTCTCGTTAGCCCAGTAGACATTCCTGCCCCCTATGTTGAAGGCATGGTGGGCCATCATCTCGAAGCCCGTCATGTGCCTCCCGGTTCTCCCCACGTTGTCCAGGTCCGTCAGCCTGATGCTGGGCTGCGATATCACCAGGGGGTTAGCCGGCGGCTCCACGAGGCCCTCAGTAACCCACGGCTGGAAGTCGTATATCGACGCCCCGACCAGGTAGACGTCATCCCTCCACCTAGCGACAACTGGGTACCTCCCAACCCTCGTGTGCCCCTCCTCCTCGAAGAACCTCAGGAAGCGCTCCCTAACTTCGCGCGGGCTGGCGGCGCCCCTCAGGGGGCGCCCTATGAACTCGTAGTCTACGCAGGGCTGGTCGCCGCACACATCCCTGTCCGGGTCAAGCGTCCAGAACTCACTGCCACACACCCTGCACTTCTTCAGCGTGAACCCCCTCTCCCTGAAGAAGGGGAGTCGTAGGAACTCCTCCCTTCTCACGCGATCCCCCATCTAACGCCTTATAGTTGCTTAAAGCCTTTAGCCGAATTCCGGCGATTGGCTCTTGACCAGCTCGTACAGGGCCCTAGCCTCAGCGCTAGCCCTGGCGAGCGCCGCCTCGAGAGCCCCTGGGACCGGGATTGCCGCCGATACCGCCAGCGCCATGGCTTCGAAGTGTGCCTTAGCCACGAGGAGGTCGGCCACCTCCCTGACGGGGAGACAGGCGTTTAACGCCAGGTTGACCGCCCTGCTGTGAGCCTCAGCCACCATCTCCTCGTAAGCCTCGGGCTCGACCTCGACCTCTTCCGGCTCGACAGCCCTCCCGTCCACTAGCAGCACTTTGACTTGCAGCGACATCTCTATTGGCTTAAGCCCCATCTTGTTGAGCAGCTCTGCGAGCTCCGGGGATATTGTATCGCCCTTCCTAGCCACCACAGTGTCGCTGGCTACCCAGATGCTGCCCTCCTGTATCCTTATCGGTATCCTCAGCTTGTTGAAGAGGCTTATTATCGGGCCCGGCGCGAAGCCGGTGTTGCCTGAGGGTATCACGATGTCGCTAGTCGCCTTATCGCCGGGCCTGGCCTCCCTGCTCACCTTATACCTCCTCAGGAACAGTAAGGTGGAGAAGGGGTTCTCGTCAGTGAAGATGGCAGCGTTCTGGCCCTTCAGCTTCTCCTTTAAGGCCAGCAGCCCCGGCTTCTCATCTGCCACCTTCTCCAGCGCCTTGGCGAATAGCGTGTTCTTAATCACCTTGAGGACTGCGCCACGCTCCCTCAATGCCCTCCTAGCCTCGTGGAGAGCAGGCGCCGGGACCCCCACTATGTCCACTAACAACACGTACTTGTAGCGCTTGAGCAGGCTCGCGTACTCCTCAATCCTCTTAACCTTACGCTCGGGGTAAGGCCTCGTCCTGACGTAGCCGACAACCCTGCTCAACTCACTTCACCCTGACAGGCGGCCCCATAGTCAGCTTCACATAAATCTTCTCTATGTTATAGGGCCTGAACCGGCTCAGGAGGAAGTTCAGGACCGCCATCGCATTCTCGGCAACCTCCTTGGGATCCTGCTCCTCGCTGCCTATCCTGCACATCACTTGAGGCTGATCCCTGAGCCTGATCCTGATAGACCTCTTAGCCCTGTCTATCAGTGGCTTAATGTCAACCGTTGGCGGCACAGGCTGCGGCATCTTGCCCCGGGGCCCCAGGAACCTTCCCAGCAACCTGCCCACCAGCGGCATCATATCAGCCTGCGCTATGAAGACGTCATACCTCTTAGCGAGCTTCTTAGCGTCCCGCTTGCTGGCAGCCACCTTCTCCAGCTCCTCCCTAGTAATCACCGCGTCAGCCCCCGCCTCCCTAGCTCTAAGGGCCATGTCACCATCAGCTATCACCGCCACCTTGGACAGCTTGTTCGGCGGCGGGTTAGGGAGCGCTATCAGCTGTACAAACCTGTTCTCAGGCTTCCTGACGTCTACATCCCTCAGCTTAACTATCAGCTCATAGCTCTGAGTAAACCTCCTCGGCTTAGCCAGCTTCTTAGCCTCCTCAATGGCCTTAACCAGAGCCTCGACCTCCACGCTCACCCGGCCCCCACCTCACCCTCGTACTTGGATATCAGGTCGTCGTAGACCCCCTCCTCCACTTCCCTAATCACCTCCTTCGGGCTCTTACCCTCAACCCTCACCCCCATGCTCTGGCACGTGCCCAGGACGCACTTCACAGCTCCCTTAAGCGTCTTCGAGCCTATGTCTTTCATCTTCATCGCAGCTATCTTCACCACCGCCTCCATCGAGATGTTCCCGACGAACTCGTGACCTGCCTGCCCCGACCCCTTCTCAGCCTTCACCTCCCTTATTATCAGGGCCGCGGTCGTCGGCGTCCCAACCTCCACCTCAAAGGTCTTCTTCTCGAGATCTACAGTGACCTTGACGGGCACCCTCATGCCCGCGAAGTCCTTCGTCAACTCATTGATCCTCTTAACAACCTCTAGCACGTTGATTCCGAGGGGGCCCAGGGCCGGCCCTATCGGCGGGCCGGCCGTCGCCTTACCCCCATCCACTAGGAACTGGAAGGACTTGGTCTTCGCCATCAGCCCCACCTCACTTCAGCGGCAGGAACATTGAGGAGCGTGTCGCCTTAAGCCCAGGCTCGCCGTGCTTCACCTCCTTGCAGGTGGGCGAGAACTCGCCGAGGTAATGACCTATCATCTCCGGCGTTATCTCCAC
>Ga0180300_10000079_pt1 | contig 33501 bp, 29 predicted proteins | sample GuaBasSediGuay15_FD_121798 | JGI IMG/M metagenome (GOLD analysis project Ga0180300, IMG submission 121798) | Subseafloor sediment microbial communities from Guaymas Basin, Gulf of California, Mexico - Guay15, Core 4569-2, 21-24 cm | ecosystem: Environmental > Aquatic > Marine > Hydrothermal...
ATCCTGATCCAGTCCGGGGTCTTAAAAAAAGGAGATAATTTTGTCTGTGGAGTCAGCCACGGGCGGGTGCGGGAGATGCTGGATGAGGATGGTAACCGGATTCCTCAGGCCGAACCATCGATGCCGGTTCTGGTTCTCGGCTTCAATACCCTGCCCGAGGCTGGTGAGATCTTTCAGGTCGTTCCCACCGAGATCAAGGCACGTGATATCGCACAGCGGAGACTGCTGATGAGGAGGGCTGCAGCCACCAAGGTAAAACGGGTCACCCTCTACGACCTTCAGGAGAAGATCCAGCGGGGTGAGTTGAAGGAGCTGAAGGTGATCCTGAAGGGCGATGTTGCGGGATCGGTTGAGGCGTTGTCTGAGAAGATCGAAGGTATGGCGGTTGAAGAGGCCTCGATCCGTGTTATCCACCGGGGGGTGGGGCCGATCAATACCTCGGATATCCGTCTCGCTCAGGTAACCTCTGCCATATGCGTTGGTTTTCATGTCGGCGTCGATCCTCGAGCCAAGGAGCTGGCAGAGGCCGAGGGTGTTGAGATCCGGACCTATCGCCTCATCTATGAAGCAATCGATGATCTAAGATCGGCCCTGCTCGGGATGCTGGAGCCCGAGATTACCGAGGTTGAGATCGGCCGCCTCGATGTCCGGCAGGTATTTACCATCTCCAAGATTGGTCTCATCGCGGGTTGCTATGTAAAGGAAGGCAAAGTGGTGAGGGGGGCTGAGGCCAAGGTCGTGAGGGATGGGGAGGAGATCTTCAGATCGGTGGTTTCATCCCTCAAGAGGTTTAAAGAGGATGTCAAGGAGGTGGAGCAGGGTTTTGAGTGTGGTGTCGGGATTGAGGGGATAAAGGACCTCAAGGTCGGTGATGAGATCGTAATCATCGCCAAGGAGGAGAAACCGAGGGAAGCATAATGGTTGTCGGAGTCTGTTATTTAGAACTTTACGATGACACGGCAAGATCACTAAAGGACAAGAGGCGTCAACTTAAGAGCCTTAAGGAGAGGTTGAAGAATAATTTCAATATCTGTGTTATCGAGGTCGACTATCAGGATCTCTGGCAGCGGAGCCGGCTGGCGGTAATCACCGGCGGTGATCGGGGGAGCGTCGACCGGACACTAAACCATGTGATCAATTTTGTCAGAAAGGAGCGAAATTTTACACTCCTCAACTATGATTTTGAGAGGCGATGAGGAACAAAAGGGTGGCCGAGAATATCAAAAGGGAGTTAGCCAAAATCATCCAGGAATCCTCTGATCCCAGATTTATCCACATCACTATCACCGGTGCGGAAGTAACCCGTGATCTGAAATATGCCACTATCTACTTTACGACCATGAATCACCCCGAGGCTGGGATCGCACTGAGACACGCCCTCGGCTATATTCGGTCACAATTGGCCCAGAAGATCAAGATTAAGTATCTACCCCAGCTCCGCTTTCGGGAGGATAAGAGCTACGAGTATGGCCAGCGCATCGATGAACTCCTTGACCGCATCAAAGGCGAGACGGATACTGGAGCTGATCAGAAGGAATGATCAGGGTCAGATCCTGATTCACACCTCTCCCGATGGAGATGCGATCGCTTCGGCAATCGGGCTCTACCGGGTCATCAAGAAGATAACCGGCTATTCCTATCACCTCTTCTGTCCCAGGCCGATTCCCACTCGATACCGTTTTCTCACCCGCAGCAGCCGGTTCCGCACCCGACCAAAAAAAGTTCCCTTTTCGATCGTCCTGGATACCGCCTCCCTCTCCCGTCTTCCCGGCTGGAAACCTTCCGGTCTCATCATCAATATCGATCACCACGATTCCAATCCAGGATTTGGCGTAATAAATATCGTAGAGCCGAAATTCTCATCCACGGTTGAGATCCTGATGGCCCTCTTCAAACGGTGGCGGATTGGGATCGATCCTACCACAGCGTCAATTCTCTACGCCGGCATCTTTGCCGAGACCGGCGGTTTTATCTTCCGAAACACCAAGGCCGAGACCTTAATTAATGCCGGTCATCTGGTTGCCGCCGGGGCACCACCGGCTGAGGTGGGGGAGAGGATTCTCAATCAGACTCCAAATCGTCTCCGGCTCCTCTCGCTTGCCCTTGCAACCCTTAAGGTGGTCAATGGGATCTCAATCATCTCGGTCTCAAGGGCGATGTTTCGTAAGACCAGGACCACAATTGATGAGACCGAAGGCTTTGTCGAGATCCCCCTCCAGATCCCCGAGGTCCGGATCTCAATCCTGTTGAAGGAACTCGAGGATGGGAGGACCAAGGTTAGCCTCCGATCGAAGGGAAGGGTAAATGTTAATCGGATCGCCCAGCGGTTTGGAGGTGGTGGCCATCGGAATGCGGCCGGTTTTGTGAGCGACTTCTCCCTCTCCCGGACCAGACGGGATCTCCTCCAGATGATTCAGGGCTGATGGATGGCTTCCTGCTCGTTGATAAGCCGGAAGGGGTGCTTTCATCCCACGTGATTAACCACTACCGTAAGGTCCTCAAAACCAAACTCGGCCATGCAGGAACTCTTGACCCCTTTGCATCCGGACTATTGGTGATCCTCGTTGGAAATGGGACCAAGCTTAGCTCTCTTGTTCAGGGGATGGAGAAGGAGTATCATGGGGTGGCCCGGTTCGGTATCGTCACCGATACCTATGATCCGACCGGAAGGATCATTTCTGAGGAAGAAAAGCCCGATCTCGATCTGAAACAGATCAAGGTAGCAATGAAAAAATTTGTCGGTGAGATCGAACAGATACCTCCAACTTTTTCGGCGGTGAAGGTTGCTGGTGAGAGATCTTACCGGCTCGCCCGAAAGGGGGTGATGGTTAAGAAGAGGCCAAGGAAGGTAAGGGTCTACCGGCTTGAGACGATCGAGTTCAGGCCTCCCGATCTCCACTTCCGGGCCGTGGTTGGGAAGGGGTGTTATATCCGCTCCCTCATCCACGACCTCGGCCAGATGCTCGGCCATGGGGCCACCCTCTGGTCCCTACGGCGAGTCCGGATTGGATCTTTCTCGGTAACAGATGCAATAGCACTGGGAGATCCACCAACTCTTTATTCCTTGGATGAGATTCTCCAAACTCTGCCCCAGATGAGGATGTCCGCTGAGATTATCGATTCCCTCATCCAGGGGAAGTCGGTGGAAGTGGTGGGGAGGAAAGATGGGCTCTATTTCGTTACCGACGGGATGAGAAAAATCCTGGGAATGGTGAAATCCGATCTGCTCCGGACCAAGAGGGTGATCGTCCAATGAAGGTCTATCTTGAAAGGGGACAGCTTCGTGGTCCGGTTGTAACTATTGGTGCCTTTGATGGCATCCATCTCGGGCATCGCATACTGATTGAAACCGGTAAAGCAATCGCTCGGGCCCGGAGGAAGAGGTTCGGGATCATCAGTTTTGATCCCATCCCGATCCAATTCTTTAATCCCGACTTCCCAATGCTCCTCACCACCAGATCGGAAAAGGAGTCGATCCTCGATCTTCTCGGTGTTGACTTCATCTACTACTTCCGATTCGATCAGAAACTTGCTCGGATGGAGGCGAAAGACTTCTTAAAACAGATTGTTGCCAGAATTAATCCCCAGGTTGTGGTTACCGGTAAGGATCACCATTTCGGAAGGGATCGGAGAGGAGGGGTTTACCTCTATAAACGTTACTTTCCCGAGGTGCTGGTGATCGAGCCGATTCGGCTTGGAGATGTTGTCTGCTCCAGCACTGTGGTAAGGAAGGAACTGGTAATGGGAAGGGTCAACTCGGCCTGGAGACTGTTGGGTCGTCCCTACCGATTTCAGGGCATAGTTGGTCCCGGTCATGGGAAGGGACGTAAACTTGGTTTTCCAACCATTAATCTCGCACTCGTTGATGACGGGAAGATTCTCCCCCAGGATGGGGTCTATCTTGTCCGCTGCCATATTCAAAAAAAGGTCTATCCCGGAGCGATGTCGATTGGACCGGTTCGGACAATAAAGGAAGAGCATTCGATCGAGATCCATCTCTTAGATTTTGCCGGCGATCTCTATGGGGAAGAGGTCGGTGTTGAGATTCTGCTTCGTCTACGTGATTTAAAGCAGTTCACCACTGCAGATGCCCTTAGCAGACAGATACGAAGGGATATCGAATTGGCAAAGAAACTGGTTGTCTCTTTATAGACCTTGTCCGTATTCGAGAAATGGATAAAATCATGGATGGAGGTGATTATGGTTAAGGTAGGATATGTAATTGCGATAATAGGAGTCACCAGTATGGCCATTGCAGACTATGACGCCACCGTAGAGAATGTCAGCAGCATGATGATTAACGAACAGCCCTCTCCGCCCCGCCTACTCCAGCCACCCTTGATCGGACAATTTGCCGCTCCCGATGGCGCCAGCCGTGGGATTACCTTCGATGGCACTTATCTATGGATTGCTAATAGTGGCGATGGTAATAGCTCCCAGGGAAGAAGGATCTGGAAGGTTGATCCTAACAATGGCAGTGTGATTAATTCCTATCCCGCCTTTGGCAGTGGGATTCCAGTAGGACTCACTTGGGATGGTAGTTATCTCTGGTATGCTGAGTTTAGTCCAGCGGGAATCTTCAAGATCGACACCGGTTCAATGTCGGTGGTAAAGCAACTTCCTACACCTACTTCAATCCCGTTTGATCTGGCCTGTGATGGTCAGTATCTGTATGTAGTCCATGGCAATGACACCATCATCTCGAAGATTGATACTGCTTCTGGCAGTGTGCAAGAGCAGATCCCTTGCAATTATAGTTCCCCTAATGTGAGACCTTTCGGCCTTGCCCATCTCCCTTTTGGCAGCGGTGAGCTATGGACTTGTGATGGTAACTATGGCTCCAACTATATGAATGAATACGACTTTGCTTCAGCATCTTGGGTCGACCAATGGGCTACCAATCCAGCCACATATCCTTGCGGAGTAGCCTATGATCCAGCAACTGGACATCTCTGGGTCTCATGTTGGAGGACTGATTCAATCTATATCTTTGATGCTGGCACCCCTCATGTTGCTGAGCGGTCCAGAGAATTCTTTACCGGTTTCAGGATCTACCCCAATCCTACTTTTGGAATGGTTACCATTGAGTTCAATCTGGCTCAAACTGACCAAGTTAATTTAACCCTTTATGATCCCAGTGGACGAGCGATTAAACATCTGATCAATAGACCGCTGGCAATTGGTAAGCACACCCTTACCTTCGATTTCCATAATCTTCCACCCGGTCCTTATTTCATCTTCTGGGAAGGCGAGAGAGGAAAACGGATAGGCAAACTGATAGTTCTACAGTAACTCGTTAAGGGGAAGGGTTTAAACCCTTCCCCTTAATCCTCTATCCTTCCTGATACCCCTGCCACCGCTCCTTAAGCTTGGGGTCTTGAATCGTTTCTAAGATGTAGTCACAGAACTCCCGCCCCGTGGCACCGGTATCCCTGCCGGTCATAATCAATTTCCGCTCGTACTGACCGCAGATATCTAAGGCCATATTGAGCCGCTCCCCCAGTTCTGGATAGCCGATATGATTGAGTAACATTGCCCCCGCCCGGATGACACTGGAGGGATCGGCATATTTGGTCCTTCCTTCCCTCACCATTCGTGGTGCGGTGCCATGGATCGCCTCGAACATCGCATACTGCTTGCCGATGTTGGCACTGCCCGCGGTCCCGACCCCACCCTGAAACTCGGCTGCTTCATCGGTGAGGATATCGCCGTAGAGATTGGGGAGGACGAGGATCTTGAACTGGGTCCTCCGTTTGGGATCGACAAGCTTTGCGGTCATGATGTCGATGAACCAGTCATCGGCATTGATCTCGGGATACTCCTTAGCAATGTCATAGAAGATCTTGAGGAAGAGCCCATCGGTGGTCTTCACAACATTGGCCTTGGTCACGGCGGTAACCCGATCGATTCTGTTCTTCCTGGCATATTCGAAGGCGAGGCGGATGATCCTCTCACTACCGGGGCGGGTGATCACCTTGAAATCGACCGCAAGATCCGGGGTTACCTCAATCCCATAAGGACCCAAGGCATAGGCACCTTCTGTATTCTCCCGGAAGAAGACCCAGTCGATCCCTTCCTTTGGGACCCGCACGGGACGGACATTGGCAAAGAGATCGAGTTCCTTACGGATCGCAACATTGGCGCTTTCGATATTGGGCCAGGGATCACCCCGTTTGGGGGTTGTCGTCGGCCCCTTTAATAGCACATGACACTTCTTGATCTCAACCAGGACATCGTCCGGGATCGGCTTCTTCACCTCTGATCTCCGCTCGATCGTCAAACCCTCAATTACCCGGAACTCCACCTTCCCCTTATCGACCTCATCCTTGAGCAGATGCTCCAAGACCCGATGAGCCTCCTGGGTGATATAGGGACCGATCCCGTCCCCTCCGATTACCCCAATAATAATCGGCTTCAACCTGGAATAATCGATCCAATCCTTCTCGGCTTTAATCCTCTCCACCCTCTCCAGCTGCGGTTTCAGGATTTCCGCCAGGTGTTCCTTCGCCTTTTCCAGGGCATCGACCATCACAACCTCCTTTTTCAGGCTTATCTTAACAAGAAATCCTGAATCGTCAAGATCTGGCTAAATCTTTACTATTTTGAAGTGATACATATGGACATCAGTGGAAATCATAAGAAAATAAAGTCCAGCTGGTAGTTTTTTCAATCGGGGATCGGAAATAGTCACTTCTTTTAGCGTCTGATTGAAGTTGTAGTCAAGAATGGTTTTGCCAATTGGATCATAAAGAGTTACTTTATTAATGCGCTCAAGGGAATCGATTTTTAAATAAATTCTCTCGGTGAAAAACAGAGGGATGAACGGATGGGTAGATTGAGCAGTATGTCCCTCCTCAACCCCAAGCTTATTAAGGCTGATGATGACAAGGTCAAAGTATCTCTCTACTCCGCCAAAGCTCAACCCGGTAATATATAGGTTGCCATCCCGACCTTCGCAGACAGCCTTGCCATAGTCATTACCATTTCCGGTTCCATCATATCGATAGATCCAGTTTTCAATTCCGCTATGAGTAAGACTTATCACGACGATATCTTCCCCAACTCCGCCACTGTATCCGGCTGCATAGACATTTCCATCAGATCCCTCAACTATGGAACAGGCGACATCATCTCTGTTTACATTGCTGTTATACCGGTACACCCATCTCTCGGCACCCGTATAATCGAGGCTGATGACTAACAGGTCCTGTGCCGTGGTGTCGCCGTTACTCAGACCGGCGATGTAGAGGTTTTGGTCACCACCAGAAATAATTTGAAATGCCTGGTCGAACTTATCGTCCGGACCGTTGTATCTATAGATCCAACGCAGATTACCTGATACGGTGAGACTGATCACGGTTAAATCGCCAAGAGTTCCAATTCCCTCACTATAGCCGGCAATATAGAGATTCCCATCTGATCCCTGGGCGATAGAGAGGGCCTTATCGGTGCTGTACCCCGGTCCCTCATAGCGGTAACTCCATTGTTCGACTCCTTCGGTTGTGAGCCCGATGACCAAGAAGTCGTAATCGCTCCCGTCATAGTAAGTTCCGCTGACTACCAAATCGCCTTGGGTGGTCTGGACTATATTATATGCGAATCCGGTATTGGCGGTGAAGTAATAAACCCATCTTTCGGCTCCAGAGGGGGTCAAGCTAATAACAACGGGATAGAGATCGCTATAGCCAACAAGATACAGATTTCCATTTCGACCTTGAATGATCGTATAGGCTACATCTTCTTGATTGGTTGATCCATTATAGCGATATATCCATCTTGGCGATCCTAAGGTATCCAGAGAGATTACCGTTATATCAGTGGCGGTTCCAGAGCCGGTGCTTGCACCCACAACATATAGATAGCCGTCTTTTCCCTGGATAATCTTATTGGCAAAATCATCCCGTCGTCCTGGACCATCATACCGATACACCCATCGCATTACTCCGGCCGTATTGAGACTGACGACAACAAAGTCATACCGATTATCCCCCCAGCTTTCACCCGCAGCATAGATATTACCGCCTCTTCCCTGGATGATCGAATAACCTTTATCGTTATATCCGTTATGATAACTGTAGACCCAATTCTGAGTCTGCGCATAAATTGGAATCATGCCTGCTAAAAATCCACAAAGTATTGAAACTGAAATTCGAAACATGATAAATTATAACCTTTCCTCACTTGTAGTCCAGATTGCAGCATTCTTAATCACAGGAATCTATTGACAAAGATTTAATAATAGATATCATAAAAAAATCCTGTTAGGAAGGGGGCGATGGTATGAAGTCGGCATTGAGTATACGATTAAAGTATTTGGTCTTAGCGTCTCTCATTTTATACCTCTTGGCTCCTGTTTTGCTATTGGGACAATGGCTGGAAACTACAATTTATATTCCTGATTCACTTTCTGGTATAGTATACCCATTAACTTTTGCTTATAATGCGATAAATAACAAAATATATGTGGGTGGGGAATATGGAGGTAACTATGTGATCGTGATCGCGGGGGATACAGACCGGAAAATTGCAAAAATTCCGGCTGGAGGTGGTACTTACTCTTTATGTTGGAATTCCACAAACAACAAGGTATATTGTGCTAACCAGTATAGCAACAATGTCACTGTGATCGATGGCAAGGGAGACTCGGTGATTACGACAATAACGGTAGGAACAACGCCTTGTGCGCTCACCTATAATTCCAGGAATAACAAGGTCTACTGCGCTAATCGGGATGGCGACAGTGTGACAGTAATCGATGGTGAAACAAACTCCGTGATTACGATGATACCAGTTGGGGATTGGCCTTGGGCTCTGGCCTATAATTCTACGAACAATAAAATCTATTGTGCTAATCATCGGAGCGACAATGTCGCTGTAATCGACGGCACAACAAACATGGTAGTGGCAACAGTGCCAGGAGGGAAGGCACCTCGAGGGTTGATCTGGAACGCAACGAATAATAAAGTCTACTGTGCTAATCAGTATAGTGATGATATCACAGTTATTGATGGCAATGTAAATTCGGTGATCGCAACAATAGCAGTAGGTGGGGAGCCTCGAGCCTTGACCTATAATTCTACTAATAACAAGATTTACTGCGCTAACTGGAGCGGTGACAACGTTGTGGTTTTTGACGGGGCAGGAAACAGCATTATCAAGACATTACCTGCTGGAATTTATCCTCGTGACTTGATCTACAATCCTGTGGACAACAAGATCTATTGTGCAAATTGGGGTAGCAGTAACGTGACATTAATCGATGGTGAGGCAGATTCGGTGATTACGACAATAGCAGTGGGACACGAACCTCGGGCTCTGGCTTATAACCCTACCAATGACAAGATTTATTGCGCAAATTATTCCACCAATAATGTGACCGTAATTGATGGCAAAGGCGATTCTGTAATTACGACAATATTTGTAGGTACCGACCCATGGGCTTTGGTCTATAATCCTGTAGATAACAAGATCTATTGTGCTAATCGGTATAGCAACAATGTCGAAGTAATCGATGGTGTAGGCGATTCCATAATCGCTACAATTAATGTAGGGGGTAATCCATGTGCTCTGGTCCATAATTCTGAGAATAATAGGATTTATTGTGCAAACTATTCGACCAACAATGTGACCGTAATTGATGGCAAAGGTGACTCTGTAATTACGACGATACCGGTGGGAAATGAGCCTAATGCCTTAGCCTATAGCTCGACGGAGAACAAAGTTTATTGCGCCAATGCCGGTAGCAACGAGGTTACCGCAATCGATGGTGAGACAAACTCAGTGATTACAACGATTATTGTAGGCTTTTGGCCTTATTGCTTGATCTACAATCCTAAGAACAACAAAGTCTACTGTGCTAATCGAGGAAGTGATAATATCACGGTTATCAATTGTGAGGCAGACTCAGTTATTACGACGATAAAGGTAGGTAAAAATCCTCTCGCCTTTACCTGGAATCCACAACAGAATAGAGTGTATGTGGCAAATTATCGGGGCTCGAGTGTTTCGGTAATTCGAGACCAGCAGCCAGGGGCAGGTGGTTCTTCTGTTTATACTAAGGATATTTTGCTGAGAGTTTCTCCGAACCCATTTGTCTCGAGGACCAAGATTAAATATTATATTTCGAGACCGTGTCATGTTCTATTAAGGGTTTATGATATTAGTGGGCGATGTATCGAGACTTTGGTTAATACCAGACATAGCGAAGGGAGTTACCAGGTTAACTGGAAGGGTAGAGGTGATAATTATGAAAAGCTTCCCCAAGGTGTTTACTTCTTGCGGATGAAAGCTGGTGATTATCTGATCACTAGGAAGGTTGTGCTGCTGCATTAAGTCCAAGGGGAACCCCAGACTGGGCAACCTATATCCGCTCCGCTTGACAAAAGGGCCTACCATGGTAAAATATACCAGATGGTGGGCGTAGCTCAACTGGTAGAGCGCTTGACTGTGGCTCAAGTCGTTGGGGGTTCAAGTCCCCTCGCTCACCTCTTCAAAATTGAATTTATCTTTCTGAATCAATTCTAAGCAGGCATCAACTACCTCGGCATCATAAAGGATGCCACGATTTCTGACGATCTCCTGGAGGGCATCGTTGAGATCGAGCGGTCCCCGGTAGGGGCGGTGGGAGGTCATCGCCTCAACAACATCGGCAACCGCCAGTATCCGGGCCTCAAGCATGATCTCGTCCCCTTTGAGTCCGCGGGGATAACCGGAACCATCCAATCGTTCATGATGCTGATAGACAATCTCGGCAACCGGCCAGGAGAAGTCGATATTCTTCAGGATCTCATAGCCGGCTCGACAGTGCTCCTTGACCAGCCTCATCTCGATCTCATTCAGTTTGATCGGCTTGTTGAGGATCTCAGCGGCGATATAGATCTTGCCGATATCGTGGAGCATCCCGGCGACCCGGATGCCATCGATTCTATCTTCGGAAAGTCCCATCTTCTGAGCGATGGCACAGGCAAGTGAGGTGACACGGTACTGATGTCCTGCGGTATAAGGGTCTCTCTTTTCCGTGGTAGAGGCGAGCGCACTAACCGTTCCATCTAAGATCTTCCGCAGTTTCTCATAACTCTCTTTCAGCTCCTTCTCGGCACGCTTCCGCTTGGAGATATCGAGATAGATTCCGTAGACACCGATCAATTTATCATCGACGACAATCGGATAACCGAGGATTGAAACATCAACCAGACTACCATCCTTCCGCTTCCTTACCGTCTCCTTCTCAATCACATTTCCACTCAGAACCTTTTGAGATAGACCCGATGCCTCACCAGTAAGATGGTCGGGGACGATCAGATCATTGATGTATCGGCCCTTTGCCTCCTCCGGTGTATACTGGAATATCGTCTGAAATGCCTTATTTACCAGCATCACCCGGTCTTGGTTGTCGAGCATTACAATCGCTTCGGGCGATTCCTCAAATAGGCGCTGGAAATATAATCGCTGAAGGGCAAGTTCTTTCTCCGCCTGGATTCTCTCGGTAATATCCTCGATGATCCCATCGTAATAGAGGATCTTACCATCCTCATCCCTTACCGCCACGGCGGAAACCGAGCCGAAAAAGTTGGTCCCATCCTTCCTCCGGAACTGGATGATCTCGTTTCGGACATGACCCTCTTTACCCAGCTTGGTTTCGAATCTCAATTTATCTTCTGGATCACGGTAGAGGGTTTTGGCATCGACCGAAAGAAATTCCTCTCGATTTTCATAGCCGAACATGGTGACGATGGCGGGATTGACTTCAACAAAACGGTTGCTACTTCCGAGTTCATAACGGTAGATCCCGACATTGAGATTTTCGGTTAGGGTCTTATACTTTGCCTCGCTTGCCTTTAATGCCTGATCGGCAAGATACTGCTGGGTGACATCGTGGATGGTAGCAACAACCCCTTCCAGTTTCCCCTCCTGATCGAATAAGGGGGCGGCATTGATCGAAAGGTAGATCGTTTCTCCGTCAGAGAAATGGATGGAGTAGCGGAGATCATGGACCGGTGTTTTGGTCTCGATCACCTGAGCCAGTGCGATCTTATCGTCGGGGAAGGGTCGGCCATCGTAGTAGGTTCTGGTCCAATCCGGTTCCTCATAAATGCCGGTCTTTTCATCTTTTCTGAGGCGGAGGAGCTTAATTGCTGGCTGATTGGCAAATGTGATCTTACGCAACCCTGGATCCATGACGACGATACCGATGGGGCTGGTATCGGTCAACCGTCTGAGAAATTCCCTCTCCCGTTTCAATTGGTTCTCGGTCTTTATCCGCTCAGCGATCTCCCGCCTCAATTCTGCCGTCCGCTCGACAACCTCATCCTTAAGCCTTTCGCGTGCCTTCCTTATCTCTTCCTCGGCCATCTTCCTTTCGGTAATATCCCAGATGTAGGAGCGGGTGCCAATAATCCGATCCCCCTCCCGAATCGGGACGGCATCAACCTCAAGATAGACGACCTTACCCCCCCTTCTCAATCCTCGAAACTCATATCGAGACTTTACCTCCCGACCGGCAATCCGATTCTTATGGAGGGCGAGCACCATATCCAGATCCTCGGGGTGGACCAGGGTGCGGATTGATTGCTGTTTCATCTCCTCTTCACTATATCCGAAGATCTCCAAGAACTTCTTGTTGAAATAGCGGAAGTTTCCTTCCGCATCATCAATCAGGATCGCAATCCCTGCCTTCTCCACCAGGTCCTGATACTTGAGCTCCGACTCCTTAAGGGCCTTCTCCGTCTCTTCATAAGGGGTAACATTACGAGCGATACCGATGATCCCCACGATCTTCCCGCCTTTGACATAAAGGGTGGAATGGAACTCGCCCGTAAGGTATCCGCCCGCTTTGGTCCGCACCCGCCAGCGACTGATCCGCGTCTTCTCCCCTTTCAGGAGTCGCTGAAAGGTCGCTTTGGCCTCGGGAACATCATCGGGATGGAAGAGATCACGAAAGTTCTTACCAATCCATTCTGCTACTGACCAACCGGTGAATTCTTCGAAGACGGGATTTAATGATGTGATTGTGCCGTCGACGGTTGTGGTATAGACAACATCGCGCATAGAGTCGATTAGGTCCTTGTAGACGATCTCGGTCTGATCCCTTCGTGGTGGTGGATAACCTGGCCCGGCCCCCACCTTATCCAGCTTTGCCTTTAGCTCCTTCAATTCTCGCAGAATTGCATCCTTATCCATCTCACCTCAGGATGATGAGCTTTCTAATCTTGGTTTGACCATAGAACTCGACTTTGAGAAAGTAGATCCCGGAAGGAACCTGAGCCCTCAAACTTAAAACTTGTCGTCCAGAATCAAGCTCACCTTTGAAGAGTGGTTTTACTAACCGTCCGAGGGGATCGAGCAGTGTAATCTGGACCGATTGCTTCTGGTTTAGATGGAGCACCAAGATGATCATACCCTGAGAGATTGTCGATCTCAAGTGGAGCCGGGATCGGGTAGGGGTGGAAGTGGTTTCGATCCCGCTTAAGGGCTGGACATCTCCGGTCAGGGCATAAGCGAAGGCCTGGGGTCCATAGGGGACATTCCGGGCACGGATGATGACCCGCCAGACACCAATCTGTGGGGTGTTGATCCGAGCGCACTCCTCGACATTAAGACTGTCCCAGGCGGAAGCGTTGGGTTGAGATTGACCACCTGAATACTGGTTGCCATGGTAGCTGGTGCCATCGGGACCAATCAGCTCCAGATCAAGATCATTGATCAGGGTTGGATTCGCATTGGGTGCGGCCGCAGTATCGGTCCAGGCAAGGCAGATCCTTAATGGGATCGATGTGACAACCTGGAAGGAGTCGACTACCATCTGTCCAGTGGTAAGACCGATGGTATCATCTCTTATGATCAGCTTCCGCTCATCGCCATCAAAATAGAGTACCGAATCGACATCGATTCGACCCCAACCGATATCGAAACTGGGAACAGTATAGGAACCGATATTGGGGTCGGCCGATACCATCGCCATCGCCCGAAGCAAGGCCGAACTCTGATATTTTATCGAATCAGCCGGATTGGCCGATCCCGAGGGATAGAAGCCGGCTAATAGATACTGACGGATAAGACCGATGGCGCCATTGGTCGAAGGGGTGGCCATACTGGTGCCAGAGCCATATTTATAACCATTGTTAGTGGCCCCGTCTGCTGACATGAGATTAACACCTGGGGCACAGACATTGGGTTTGATCCGATTGTCCTGGGTTGGTCCCCTGGATGAGAAACTGGCCAAGGTATTGGAGGAGGTCCCATTTCCGGTTGCTCCGATAGTCAGGACATTCTTGGCAATGGCGGGATTGCCGATATGGCCAGGACCACCTTCATTACCTGCTGCCCAGATATTGAGATAGTCCTTATGGGCCCAACAGTAGGCATCGGTAGTGGCATCCTGAGTGAGATAGGTGCCAGTATAATTATACCAGCGCCAGGAGGCGGAATGTTGGCGGATCGGGTAGGGGAGACCACGCCCGAGATAGATCGAATCGTGCATCGCGGTCAGGTTATGGGGGATGACCCAGCCCCCACTGGAATTGACCAGATCGAGGAAATAGAGCCGGGCATCCTTGGCAATCCCGTCATAGGGATCGGTCCCACCATTAAGGGAATCATCTCCAGCTACCGTGCAGTTGACATGGGTGCCATGGTTCCAGCCGACATCACCAAATGATGCTCCCTGATAAAGTTTATAGGCGACGATCTTCCGATGGTTGGGATAGATACCAGGACCATTGATTGGAACCGAGGGATCGTAGTATACCACATGGGTAGTCCTAATCCCGGTATCAGAGGTGCCGAGGACCAACCCTTCCCCTCTCACGCCCTCGTTCCATATCCGCCATCCTTCGCCTCCAGGAGGTGACGATCTCCAGCCGGTCTGGCAGACCCACTGACTATTGTTGTTGGCTGGATGCGGTGGTGACCAGGGTTGGATCCAAAGGACGCCAGGGATCCGGGCGATGAGACTAATCCTGGTAAGATCCCCTTCAGCTTCAAAAGACTTTGCTATCGGGTGATCAACAATGTTAGTAATCTTAAATCCTTCGCTGAGCACCTTCTCAATGATTGGAGTCAACTCTTCCTCAGCAAACACCTGCACCGTTACCTTTCCTTGGCCAGTAGGGGAGAAGAGTTGAGGGTGGATTTTATAGGCGGGCTGAAATACACCAACCCAACGGACGAAAGGGGATCGGATAATCTCCTTAAGTTGGTCAGGATGAGCCCTAACAATAAAGGTATAGTTGGGTATATAACCGGCAACCCGGACATCATGGGATGATAGTTCTTCTCTCCAGTGTGTGAGGATCGGACCGGTGCACTGGATGAGGTAATAACCAATCTCCCTATGATGCTCAATCCTGAGCCCTGGAGGCAGATCGGGTTCTCCCAATCGAGTATCAAAACTGATCCCGTTAGAGAATGAAATCTTGGTTGGTGTTCCGTAGGGAAGAGGGGAGAAATGACCGACAACGCCGATGCCGATCAGGATCGTGATGAAACAGTTCATAATGACCTCCATGCTTAAGTATGGGGGAGGGATCACTTTTGTCAATAACCGGGTCTTAGGAATATTGATAGGCCAACATAGATTCCGGTAAATTCAAGGCTCAACCTGTGCTCCCACTTCTTAGGCCATTTGGCACTGTTGTAATATTCTTCTGCTGCTGATGCCCGGAAAAGACCGAATGGGGAGATCAGGAGGTTTTGGTTAATGGCTATTCTCTTCTCCCACCGTAGCAGCGCACCCCAACCAAGACATCTTCTGATAACGGTCGAGGTATCAATTAACATCCAGTTTCCATTTATCATCTCGTACCGGCTCTCCACCGTTTTCGCTTCAGCATAATTGAACTCAAGACCGAGATGGAACGGCCCTACCGATATACCAGGTATCTTTTTCAGGGTTAATGAATATCTACTCAGCCACCACTTACCTGTAGTTATCTCCCAATCCTTAGACCACATCACCAGTCCACCCTTGTTAGCCAGATGGGCCCAGCCATATTCGAGACCGAACTCGATTTCATGATTCCGATCAACCTGATATCCAATAGTAGCATCGATCGAATTTAAGAAGTAGAAAAGTTGGAATATATCAATAAAGAAGGATGAGGCGGCTGGCATTAGATCCTCGCCAACACCACAAACCCCACCAGAATAGCCGACTCCGATCTTGAGTCTCTGCCAGAAGGATAGACCCGCAACCGGTTCTTTTCTCATATCGGCCTTCAGGCTATGGATACCAATCAAACATCCCAGTGATGGGACCAGACAGCATCCGATCTCAGTCTCCTCCTCATTGGTGATCAGTCCCATTGTTATTATCATCACGATCAGGATATTCATATTTTATTCTATATCACGATCACCGGGATGATCAAGTTTGACAGGTAACCTTACCCGATTAGAATCTATTCGATGGTAATCCTTTTCCTTATCCTCCAGTTTCGCCTACCGATAACCGAATTCATACTCAAGAATGGTCTGAAGGTGATCGTCTATGAGGATCATTCGGTTCCGGTTGTCTCAACCCAGATCTGGTATCGGACCGGCTCCTATAATGATCCCAAGGGCAAGACCGGCCTCTCCCATCTCTTAGAGCATATGTCCTTCAAGGGGACAAAACGGCTGGGTCCGAAGGAGTATGACCGGATCATCGAGGAGAATGGGGGAGAGGAGAATGCCTTCACCTCCCACCACTACATCGCCTATTATGCCAATCTCAGTCGGGAGCGGTGGACGATTGAGCTCAAGCTGGAGGCGGATCGGATGATCAACCTCCGCCTCGATTCTCTGGATCTGGAGCGGGAGCGTGGGGTGGTTCTGGAGGAGCTCCGTCTCGGTGTGAATGATCCCTTCGAGTTTCTCTGGAATATGATGAGGGCCAACGCCTTCTATAACTCCCCCTATCGGAATCCGATCATCGGCTGGGAGGAGGATGTGAAGAGGATAAAAAGATTCGATCTGCTTAACTACTACCGCCGATATTTCAACCCCGCCAATGCGGTTATCGTGATTGCCGGCGACATCGATCCAGCCGAGGCCAGGAGAGAGGTGGGGCGATACTTTGGTAGGATAAGGGGGAAACCGGTTGAGGTTGAGTCCATCCCGGATCCCGCCCCCATAGGAGAGCGGAGATTTATAATTGAAAGGGGGCTTGAGAATCCGATCCTGATGATCGGTTATCATACCCCACCGATAACCGATCCCGACTATTTCCCATGTGAGGTCCTCTTCTCGATCCTGGGTCGGGGTAGACTCTCTCGTCTTTATCGGAAACTTGTCTATGAGAATGGGATCGCCACCAAGGTAGGTGTCTATTATGATGACAACCGCTATCCAGGCCTTTCCCTCATCTATCTCTATCCCAGAAGAGGGGTGGAGATCGACTCCTTGGAGAGGGCGGTCTATCGGGTGATCCGAGAGATGGCCGACTCGATCACCGATGAAGAGCTCATGAGGGTGAAGAACCAGATCATCGCCGAGTTTGTCTACCAGCAGGATGGAGCCTTCGGGATCGGAGCGGCACTTGGCTGGGCCGAGGTGGTGGGGGGGAGCTACCATTTCATCGAGGAGTTTCCGGCCCGGATCGGAAGGGTCGATCGAAACCAGGTCAAGCAGATGATTGAGAAATATCTTATCCCCAGAAAGCGGGTGGTGGGGGTGATAAGATGATCCTCCTTCTTTTTGCCATAGTGCATGGTGAGCTCGCCAATGGCCTCGACTATTATTTTTGGCCCGATCATAAGATACCGATGGTCGAGATCAGGTTTGTGATCGAGGCCGGTTCTGTGAATGATCCCGATTCCCTTCCTGGTCTGGCCAATCTTACCCACCGCCTATTAGAGCGTGGGGTGGAGGGCTACAGCTATTTGGAGCTGCGGGAGAAGATCGAATCGATGGGGGCAAGGCTGACGCTCGAGGTCGATCGGGAGTTTCTCCTCATCAAAGGGCGCTGCCTATCCAAGCATACCGGGATGCTCTTAAGATTGATCTCCCTCATCCTGCTCCAGCCAGAATTCTCAAGTTCCGAGCTCGATAAGCTTAAAGATGAGATTGCTGGATTGATCCGCTCCCGAGCCGATGATCCTTTTGCCGTTGGTCTGGACCATTTCTATCGACTCCTCTATCCTGACCATCCCCTCGGCCACCACCCTTTTGGAGATCTCAACTCCATAGCCCGGATCGGGATCGAGGATATCAGATGTTTTTATCGCAAGCACTATCTCCCCAACCTTTCCGCAATCATCGTCTGCGGAGATATTGATACCGGTGCGGTGCGGAGGCAGATTGAGGAGTGGTTTGGAGATTGGGAAGCAAAGAAGGTGGAGGAGATCACGCCACCGGAGGGGTTCGATAGCCTAAGGATAGCGGTGGTCGAGAAAGATCTCTCCCAGGCCTACATCTTCTATGGCAACCTCGGGATCGGCAGGTCTGATCCCGATTTTTTAGCCGCCCGGCTGGGCAACTTCATCCTTGGCGGTTCTGGTCTAACCTCCCGGCTCTCGACCCGGATTCGTGAGCACGCCGGTCTTGCTTATATCGCCTACTCATTCATCCGCTCCGGTCGGAAATGCCATCCTTTCATCGCCATGGTCCAGACCAATATCGACTCCGCACCCTCCTCATTGAGAATGTTGATGGATGAGGTTGAAAAGGCTAAGAGCGGAATTACTCCAGAAGAGATGAAACGGTCAAAATCATTCTATCTGGGTCATCTTCCACTCTCTTACGATACCTTTGGGGAGAGGGCCGATCTCTTGGTAGCCATTCACCGGTTCCGCTTGGGAATCGACTATCTCGATCATCTCCCGGAAAGGATCGAAGAGTTGGGGAAGCAGGAGGTAGATGGGGCAATCAAAAAGTTATTAAGAAAAGGGTTCACCTTGGTTGTGGTTGGTCCATTGAACAAAAAAACCATCCATTCCTGGCTCCCGGAGAGACGTTCTCTAAAGGGAGGGTAGTATGTTGATCACGATAATAATCTTTTCCCGGACCATTGTTCCGGTCATATCAACCGACTCAACTTCTGATAATTTATATTTCGTAAACTTGTGAACCGTCAGGTCTTGGTTGTCCTTATTGCCCTCCTCCTCCGTTTCATCTATCTCTTCACCTTTGCAAAGACGCTCTTCTTTAACACCTTCTCTGATGGACTCTACTATCATAAATGGGCCCTTGATATCATTGCTGGACATGCTCCATCCCCCCCTTTTTTTATGAGTCCCCTCTACCCATATTTTATCGCCTTCTTTTATAAACTTTTTGGTGCCGACCAGACCCTGATCCTCTTTATCCAGACCCTCCTCGATACTGGAACCACCTATCTCATCTATCGGATCGGCTCTTCTCTCTGGGGGGAACGTGCTGGCCTTATTGGTTCTATAATCTATGCGATCGGGCCGATCCCGATCTTCTATTCCGGGCTCTTTCTCATGCCCACTCTCCTCACCTTCATTCTCACGCTTGGGTTATGGGTTATTGCGACCAGAAGGGATCCTTTCTGGGCCGGTCTGATCTTCGGTATTGGAGTGATCGGTCGAGGGACAATCCTGATACCAGCCCTGGTGCCCCTCTTCTATCTCCGGAAGTTGCGCTATCTGATTGGTCTTGCCCTGCCGATTCTCCTTCTCTTCGTTATCAATCTCGGTATCGGTGGCACTCCGGTCCCGACCACCTACAATTTCGGCATCAATCTCTATATCGGGAACAATCCGAGGGCTGATGGGACCTATCGGCGTCCGCCCGGACTCGATCTGATCCATGATCCAGATGGCAGGAAGGTGATCGGTCAGAAGCTGGGGAAGGCAGTTACCCCCTTAGAGAGCTCCCGGTACTGGTCCGGACTTGCCTTTGACTATATCCAGCGAAATCCGATCCAGGCCCTATTCCTGCTCATGAGGAAGTTCTATCTCTTCTGGGGACCACTGGAGGTCCTCCAGCTCGAAAATATCTACTATGTCCTCGATCGGAGCTTCTTAAAGTTCCTACCGATGAGGATCTGGCTGATCATCCCCCTCTTCCTCACCTCCCTTCTCGCCCTTTCCAGAAGGACGAGGTGGCTCAGCCTGATTGCCCTCTTTTATTCCCTCTCCCTTCTCCCCTTCTTCATCATCGGCCGATTCCGGGCCGCAATCAACCCGATCATCGTTCTCACCGGTGGTGCTCTTATCGACCGATTGATAGCGAAAAGGGGCAGGATCGGGGTGTTCAATCTCATCCTTCTCCTCTCCCTCCTTATTTGCTATATCTTCCTCAGAATCTACGGAAACGATACCATCAAAGAGTGGATTATTGAGACCAGATGCGATCGCGCTTACTGGACTTATCTCAATGACCACCCTTGGGCATTCCAGGACTCAACCCGAGCGATCTTGAGGGAAAATCCCGACTGCATTATTGCCCTCGACAACCTCGGTGGCTATTACTTCTGCATCGGGGAGTTCGAACTGGCCCGAGAATATCTCCATCGTGCTCTGGCATTAAATCCCCAGGATGGGGTCGCCATCTACAATCTCGCCCTCCTATATCTACGACTTAATAAGCCAGACTCCGCACTCTACTATCTTAAAAAGGCAAGGAGATTGATGCCATTTAACTACCGTATCGAGCCGATGATGAGATCTGCTCAGCGCCTGCTCACCCCTTGACTCCTTTCCAGATCGGGATAGTATACCTCACGAGGAGGTGTCATGGATGAGAGATTGCAGATAGGTCTGGACAGTATCCCCAAGGATGTTACCTATGCTGACCTCAGGCTCGTCGAGATCGATAAGGAGGAGATCAGAATCAAGAATGGCAAGGTGGAAGGGATCAACCGGAACTACGACTCAGGACTTGGGATCAGATGCCTTGCCCGGGGAGCCTGGGGTTTTGCCGCGACATCATCACCCGATAGGGATGCCATCGCTACAACCGTCCGCACCGCGGCCAGTGTTGCCCGGGCCTCATCCCGGACCAAGACCTCCGATGTCAGATTGGCCGAAAAAGAACCGATCAAGGGATCCTTCCAGACCGAGTATGAGAAAGATCCTTTTAAGATTTCACTCGAAGAGAAAATTGATTATTTACTAAGATGCGATGAAAAATTGAGGTCAGTTAAAGGGGTTTCTATCTCGGAGGGTTGGGTTGAGTGTTGGCGTGAGCGGAAGCACTATCTCGATACCGAGGGGTCTGATATTGTCCAGGAGTTTGTGGGTGTCTGGTTTGGGGTGAGGGCTACGGCGATCGACGGTAATGAGCTACAGTTCCGGACCTATCCCCCATTCCACGGTCAGGGGCTCAACCGTGGATATGAGTTGATCGAGGAGATGGATCCCCTATCTCACTGTGAGCGGATAGGTGAAGAGGCGGTTGCTCTGATCCGGGCAAGACCCTGCCCTGCTGAAGTAACTGACCTCATCCTTACCCCACCTCTGGTCGGTATCTTCATCCATGAATCGGTCGGCCATCCGACCGAGCTGGATCGGGTCTTCGGAACCGAGGCCAACTTTGCCGGAACCTCTCACCTAACCGTTGAAAAACTGAACAAATTCCGATTCGCCTCCGAACTGGTCACCATCGTTGCCGATGCGACCATACCCGGTGGCCTCGGCTCCTTCTGGTTTGATGATGAAGGGGTAAAAGCACAGCGGAGTGAGCTGATTAAAGACGGTATCTTTGTCGGCTACCTCACCTCCCGTGAGACCGCCAAGGTGCTCAATCAAGCTTCAAACGGGACGATGCGTGCTCAGCGGTGGTGCCATATCCCCCTTATCCGGATGACCAATATCAATTTAGAGCCAAAAGAAGGGACACTGGATCAGATCATAGGAGATACTCAGGGCTATCTCCTCGATGGTTTCAAATCGGTTTCGATCGATGATCAGCGGTTGAATTTTAATCTCGGGGCTGAGATCGGCTGGCGGATCGATCATGGTCGGAAGGTTGAGGTGATCAAGAATCCGGTTATCTTCGGAATTACCTACGATTTCTGGCGTAACTGCGACTTTGTTGGGGGGAAGGAGTCATGGGTCCTCTATGGCATCCCCAGTTGTGGCAAAGGGGAGCCGGTTCAGCTGATGAAGGTGGGTCATGGTGCTCCACCGATCCGACTCGTCAAGGTAAGATTGGGGGTGTGATGGAGCAGTATGAGCATTATAAGGAGAGGAGAAGGGAAGGGATTACCCGTTTTGCCAACTCGATGATCCATCAGAATATGGTCCGAGACGAGACCGAATCCAAGGTGCTTTATGTTGTGGATAAGAAGATCGGGATTAGCACCGCGGTCGGAAGGGAGATCGACCCTTCCCTTGCCCGTGAGGTCGCCTCTCACTCGCCCGAAAACCCGGATTTTGTCTCTCTTCCCGACCCGGATGAGGCGGGAACAGTGACCTACCATCCCAAATATTCCGATGTCACTGCGGAGGCCTCACCAGGCACCCGGGCGGAACTGGTCCGGGAGGTGATTGAGCTCTGTAAGGAGAGCGGTCTTGCTTCAGCCGGCTATCTCACCACGGGGATGGTCGAGGTTGAGATCGAGAATTCACTCGGAGTAAACCGGAGCGGAAGGACCAGTTTTGCCGAGTTCGCCCTCACCACCATCGGCTCGGGCTCAGGTTATACCACCGCAATCGGTTATGATCTGGCCCAGCTAAACCTGAAGGAACTTACCCTCGAGGCGATCGAGACCGCCAAGAGAAATGTTGATCCCGAGGAGATCGAGCCCGGTGAATATCGGGTTGTTCTCGAACCTCTGGCGGTCGATTCGCTCTTTCGTTGGCTCTCCTATCTCGGATTCAGTGGGCTATATTATGATGAGAATCGCTCCTGTTTTTCGGGTCGGCTCGGTCAGGAGGTCGCCTCTCCCCTGCTTACCATCTATGACGAACCGATCGCAGAACTCCCGGGAATGGGTTTCGATGTTGAAGGGGTGGCCCGGCGAAAGCTGATCCTGATCGAGAATGGGGTTCTTAAGAACCTCGCCTATGACTCCTATTCAGCCCACAAGGTTAATAAAAAGTCGACCGGTAATGCCTTCATGTTCCAATCCCCTTACGGTGGCTTTCCATTCTCGATCTCTTTTCTACCAGGCACGACCACACCGGATGCGATGATCGGATCGGTTGAAGATGGGCTCCTGATCAAGAGGTTCTGGTATGTCCGGGTTATCTCCCCCAAGGATGGGATCCTTACCGGTATGACCAGAGACGGCACCTTCCGGATTAAAGAGGGGAGGTTGACGAAACCGGTTAAGAATCTCCGGTTCCAGATCTCGATACTCGATTTCTTAAAGAGCATCGGTGAGATCGGGAATACCTTAAGGTTGACCGGTTATGGCCGTTACCCCCACCTCCTCGTTGATCGGTTCCGAATCACCGGGATGACGGGTTGAGATCGATTGGGATCGACATCGCCGAGGATTCGGTCCGGGTGGTGGAGCTGACCGATGGTGTGGTCAGTTACCACTCCTGTGGCGATGAGCGGTTACTCAGGATTGTCAAAGCAAGAAGGCCGGATCGGATCATAACCGGGATCAGGGGTTCCCAGATTCTGACCCGCACCTATCGTCTAACCAGACCCCAGCTCTTTGCCCAGTGGCTGGCCAGGAATGTCTCATCGGTCATCCCGGGGTTAAAACCGAGTGAAGTCATCGTATCTCATCGCTTCTTAACATCGGATGAGGTCCTGATCGGTGTGGTTCGGAAGGACCGTTTTCATCAGATCATCAAGATATTTCTCAACCATGATCTTCTCCCCGATGTGGTCGATAGTTCCGGCCTGCCGCTATTTTATATCTTCCGGGATCGACTCCCCAAGGATGTGATAATTGCGCACTTCGAACGGCTCTCCTTAACCACCTTAGTTGTGAGGGGGGGACTCCCGATCACCTCCCACTATCGTCGGCTAAGCCACCGCTACTTCAGTGAGGCGATTAGCGAACTGAATACGATCATCGATTTTCACCGGATGAAGAGCGAGGAGATACTGATTACCGGTCCGAAGGCCAGACAACTGCTAAGGAGACTGATAAAGGCCGGGATCAAGGCCCGATATGAAGCGATCCCATCCCTTCCACCTGAGCTGATAATCGCCTACGGACTCGCCTTGAGGAGCGATGAGGAAGGGCTTGATCTCCTCCCCTCCGAATTGCGGAAGAGGGTTAAACTGGAGCGGAGAACGGCGGTGATTAATCGGATCAGAAGGGTGGTAACGATAGGCTCAGCCCTACTCCTTACCTTCCTTCTGATCCAAAACCTCTACCTACGAGGTCGGATTGCCGAAGGGTTGAGAAATGAATCGCGACTATTCAACTCGATCGAGTCGATCGGGGAGGATCTCCCCCATCCCGACTATCTTGGCCGTCGCGATTATAGCACACAGTTGAGCATAATCGGGAATGCGGTCCCGAGAGGGATGAAGCTAAGCCTGATTTGCAACCAGATCAGATCGGGGAAGGTGAAACGAGAAGAATTGAGGGTCGAGGGTGAGGCCAGAGATGAAGACCGGATCGTTAAATTCCTTACCCGACTTAAGGCCGGTGGTTTTAAGCTCATCGATGTCAGGATCAGTGAAGAGGAAGGGGGCCTCTCATTTGAGATCACGATGATATGATAAAGAGCGGCCTGGTGATCCTCCTCAGCATTCTCATCCCCTTTTTCGCCTGGAAGAAAAACCTGGTCCTCTCCCAGATGGTGAGAACGGTTGAGATGAGAAATCGTGGGCTTAGTGCCATGAAGGAAAGGCTCGATCGCTACCGCTCAGAATTAAAACCGATCCGCCTGATCCATCCTCAGGATCGGGCTGGACTGGCTCGAACCCTCTTCCGTCAGGTCCGGCGATTCCGCCTCCATCTGGAGATGGTCCGGATCGGTCCCGAGGATCAAGTTCGAATTTCCCTTTCAGGACACTTCAACCAGATCGGCCAGTTCCTATCCTCGCTGGAGCGAGAATTCCCCAGGCTTGAGATCAAAGGGTTTGAGATCCGGGCTGAAGAAGGTCGGACGATCCTTTCTCTTACCGCTCGTTACCACTACTGATGTTGGAACGAATTGCGATCTTCTTCATCATCGTCGCCGGCATCCTCATCCTCCGCCCCTCATCCTCCAACCTCTCCCCCATCCCCCAGGTGGCGCCGGTACCAGAACTCGGTTGCTTCCAATCGGTCCGATCTGACCCCTTCATCCGGTCCTCTCCAACCCCAGATACCCAACCGGAGTTTATCCTCTCAATCAAAGGGATCGTAATGGATCGATCCGGGGGTATGGTAATCATCGAAACCGATAAGGAGCCTTTGATCCTTAAGCCTGGGGAACAGTATCAGGGGGTCCGAATCATAAAGATAACCGAAAAGTTCGTTGTGACCAGCCATCGAGGAAGGAAGGACACCACTTTCATCTGGTGAGAGGGAGCGCACTCCTTTTGGCACTTGCCACACTCCTGATCGGATCAATCATCCTCCTCTTCTTCTATCAGGCTCAGCTGAGGAAATCCAGCCGACTGAGAGAGAGGATCGATGAGACCCGTGCCGAGCTTGCCGCCGATGCCGGGGTTGCCGATCTTCTCCGCATCCTCTCCAGCCAAAGGCCCGAACTCTCCGACACCCTGACCGTTCTGAGTGGTCGCCCTTTCTCTCAGATCCCGGATAGTTATCGAGTAAGGATCTATAACGATATGGGTTATATCGGTTTCCATGCCGATGGTTATGCTGGAAGGAAGGTGGTAAGAAAAAGGGGAAGGATCGGATCGGAACTGCCGGAGAGGTATCGGATCAATCTCGCTCTCACAACGGATAAACCGCTCATCCTCAAAACCGGGGCAAGGATAAAGGGGATGGTGGTCTTAAGAAAAAAACCACGGTTTGAAGGTGGTGAGATCGATGGTGAGCTACAGATCAAGAGGTTTCGGCTCCCAGCGGTTAGAGTTCGCTTGATCGATCAGGAGATTGAACGGCTCACCACCCTCCTCTCCTCACCCGCCGATTTCGACACCGAGTACTTCACCTCCCTTATCCTGGAAGGTGGTGCCAACATTCCATCTCGCACTTATATCAATGGTTCGCTCAACATGGACCACTGGGAAGGGATGGCCCGGACGATCGCCACCACTGGAGTGGTGACGATCGAGTGGTCCCGTCTCGAGCGCTGCCTCATCCTCTCATCCGCGCCAATCACCATTTCCAATTCAAAGCTGAACCGGTGCATGATCTTCACCCCCTCCCTTGGTGTCGAAGGTGAGACGACGATCTCGGGAACGATCATCACCACCGAATTGGTGATGACGGGGGGAACGCTTACCGATATCACCATCTACCTAAGGGGTAGGGAGATCAGAGCCCTTCTTGATGGTGGAAGGATTACCGGTTGCCTCTTCGCCTTAGAAAGGGGCCGGCTTGGGATCGGCCCCAACTTTATCTACCAGGGGCTGATCCATTCCTTAGCCACGGTCTCGGTTGAGGGGAAGATCGAAGGCTATCTCTTCGCTCATCAGCTCAAGGATAACTCTCTCGAAGGCAGCATCCTCCCCCCTCCTTTCCGGATACTCATCCCGATGATCTATGGTGAGCTGGGAAGGGTGAAATTGCTCTCCTTCAATCTCGATGCCTCTGGACTCCCGGGAAATCTCAAAAGCAGACTATCGATCGCCTCCTTGGCCTTCCTCCGCCTCCCTCTCCTCACCAGATGTTCGATCTTCAGGAGCAGGACCCTGGGCAGGAGTGGTGAATCTGGGAATTCCCGCTCGAACCTTTTGATCGTAACCACCAGCCAGCCATCCGCCTGAATCCGTTCATAGATCTTAGCAAGCAATAGCAGTCCATACTCTGAGGGTGGTTGGATCTGTCGCAGTTCTTCGATCGCCCGATCGTAATCTTTTATCTCGTAGTAGAGATCGGCCCGGGCATAGTGGGCCGGGATGATCGTATCGAAGTTGACCTTCTCGATCATAAGGAGAAATCGGAGGCAGTCATTGGCCAGATCATCATCACACCTACTGCTCACCCCTCTCAACAGATCGTAACCGATCTTAATCTCGCTCCGAGCAAGATGAAGTCGTGCCTTGAGGTATCTTAACGGTGGAGCAAGGTCATCAGACCCAAGGACCGCGATCGCACGGTCGGTATCACCATCACCAAAATAGGCCAGTGCGGTAAGCCGTTTTGCCCCCTCCCTACCCTTGAGTATCTCAATCGCCTCTTGATAACGACCAAGATAGAGGAGACACTCCCCTTTCCGGATTGGATCGGTGAAGAGATCGAGGGCAGAATTATAATCGGTGGCGAGAAAGAAGAGGTGAGCAAGCTGATCTCGACTAACCCCTTCCAGTTTCCGGATAAGGCGGAGGGCGGGTTTGACCCTGCCTTGCTGGGCCATAATCTCACACACCTTGATTAGACCTTTGGTATAGTTGTGGCGGAGGAAGAGGCGGGCGGATTCATTATAATCTCCCCGAGCGAATGCGAGCATCGCAAGAAAGAGATCCCTTCCTCGATGACAGCGAGATCCTCTGATCGTCTCAATCACACTTATGGAGTCGGTATGGCGGAAGATCGTTTTCAGGTCTGACCAGAGAGGTTGAAGCCGCTCCGGGCTGGCCTCAACCGCCTTCACCATCTCCTCAACTGCCTCCCGATATTTATGGGCCGATTTATAATATCGATAAAGATTTTCCGAGTAGAAAAGCGGATCCCGGATTAGCCTCCGGTAGAAGGTTACCACCTCGGGGATGAGGTGCCTCCGCTGGGGACGACTGAGCCGGGAGATAATCGATAGGAAAGAACGGTGATTGGTTCTGAGAAATTCTTTGATTCTCCTGATCATCCCATCTTCATCATTGAGATAGTGATAGGCATCGATGAGACCCAACCAGATATCAGATTCCTTCGGATAGTGCTCGAGGAGACTATCGGCATAGGTGATAAACCTCTGATACTCACGGTGGAGAAAACATTCCGTCTTCCGACGATGGAACTCGGAGCGGTTAAATGATAAGAGGAAGAGGAGGAGGATCAATATTCCCCTACCAGCCTCAAGGAATAGATGGAGGATGCAATACCGAAGATGATCCCGATACCGAAGAGGATGGTAATATTGTTGAGGATCAGGGTCGAGAGGAGGTTCCCGAGCTGATGGAAGGGGAGGTGGATGATGATCGGGAGAATAAGAAGGCCTCCGGTGATGAAGAGACCGCAATAGAGTAGAGCGGCGGCAAGGTCGATTAAGGTAAGAGTAGGTTCCCTCAATTCTCGGAGATGGAGGAGAATCCGATCCTCAATCGCACCGATGGTAGAGGGTTCAGAGAGTTCCCGCTCAATCATCTTTAATAGCGCGAGTTCCTTCTGGCAGACCGGACAGTGTTTGAGATGGCGAGCCAGTTCTCTCCTCTCCTCATCGGAGCAAAGCCCTAACTGATAAGCGTTGATCCGATCCTTAAATCGACAGGAGTTCATCCTCATACCCCCTTAACTCTTCCCTCAACCGGGCTCGGGCCCGATGGAGATAGACCCGGAGGTTAGCCGAGGGTATTCCAGTAACCTCACCGATTTCTTTCATGGTAAAGCCTTGATAATAGAAGAGAGTGAGGAGGAGCCGATCCTGTTTGCTCAGCCGGAGGAGGGCCTGCTGAATGATCACCTTTTTCCGCACCGACTCAACTCCGGGTCCGGTCCGAACCGGTGGTGGGAGCTCAGTCTTTCTCTTCCTGAGATGGTCGTAGATGAGGTTTCTCACGATCATCGTAATCCAGGAGCGGAATCGTTCTGGATGTTTAAGAGTCTTGATTCGGAGGAAGGCACGGATAAAGGTCTCCTGGGTGATATCCTCAGCCCAATCCGGATCTCCAAGCATCCTGAGCGCAATGGTGTAGACCAGGCCTTTATAAATGGCGATGAGCCGGGCAATCGCCCTCTCATCGCCATCTTTTGCCCTCCTGACCAGCTCACCGTTCTCACCCAAGTTATTGCTGCTGTTTCTGGAAGAGATAGAGGACGAAGAACGCCCCACCCAGGATGAGAAGGAAGACACCGGCAGAGATCTGTCCCATCGCAAGAAGACCGAATCCGATCGCAACGATGATCACACCAGCCCGAAAATAGGATAGGGCATCCCGCTTTTTCTTCTTCTCGGTGGGGAAGAGCGATTTGATCTCCTCCGGATCTTTACCCAGCTCAATCGCCTTCACCACCGCCTCATAGCGCCGCTTGGCGGTCTTATACTTCGTGATCAGAGCGGCAACGACGATTATTATCGGCATCCCGAAGATGAGTATTACCGCAACCAGGCCGACGATATTATCCATTGGACCCCCTAATAATAGCTGTTTCTAACGGTTGCGATGACCACAACGACAATGGCCGAGACAAATGCGATATTGAGAGGAAGGATGGGAATGAATTCGATCATAACGACCTCCTTTCACCCAATAAGACGGAGGTCGGATGGAAGATGTTACAGGGATCATTGCGCCTCCAAGAGTAGCCGATAATAACGTCGGATATAGTGTTGATACTCGGAGGGGTATGGACTCCTCAACTCCTTCATGATCATCTCCCGGAGGAGATCACGGTGTTGACGAATTTCGGTCAGCGGTGATTCCCGCTCGATATCCTCCCCCACCTCGGCCCACCGACGTTTCTCAGCCTTATCACTTCTGATCGACCTTTCGTAATCGAGAAGCCTCCTGATCAACTTCTGTTGTCGCTCGATCAACCTACGATCAACACGGTAGCGGAAGAGATCCTCCTCAATCCTTTTCATCTCCCGGGCCAGCATCCGGGCAAACTCATCGTAACCAGCGAACTGCTCCACCTTGCGTCTGAGGGCCTGCTGCTCCTTGGCCAATGCCTCAAGCTTCTGTTTCAGCTCCGCTGACATCCCAGTAGCTGGAATTGGTAACAGGTTGATGAGTGTCTGTCCAATCGCCATCTGTTTCTGAGCTATTGAGCTGAGCATCTGCTGGAAGGCATCGAGGCCACTTGGGGAACCGCCTTTCATAAGGTTCATCAGGGCGATGAGGAGGAGCTCGGCCGCACGGTTGATCCGGCCCAGAACCGTCCTGGGGTTCTGCCTTATTTTGAGACCGTAACGATAGCCTTCAATGATACTGTCCAGTTCGGAGAGGGAGCGGGCAAGGACAAGTGGGACGGAGGCAGGGATATGGAGACTTAGTTTGCGATCCTCGATGATACTCTCGGCAATTGCGGTCAGATTCCTTCTGATTGCCAACTCAGCTTCGAGGTCCATCTTCTTAACCACCAACTCCTGATCTTCAGAAATCTTGATCAGTTGGGTAATCCTCCGCTCGATCCGCCGTCTTATCTCCTCTCGACGACGGGCGATCGTCTGCTGATACATCGCCTTCAGGTCGTTTCGGATCTGGCTTAAGGCCCGCTTCAGCTCTTCAGCGGTGAGCTTTGCCTCCTCCCACCGCTCCTCTTCAGCCGCCCGAGACTGGGATGAGGCCAATCGATCGAGATCCATGGTGTCGAGTCTCCCTTTGATTGCCTCAAGGGTAGACCTCAAACCTTCGGGTGGGAAGGTGATCTTCCTTTTCAGCTCCCCGATCTCGGACTCGATCTCACCACTGAGCCGCTTCGCCTCTTCCGAATGTGCTTTTATCTCCTCCTCCGCCCGTTTTTCCTTCTCCACCAGTTCATCCGCCAGCTCCTTAAGCTTGCGCAGATACTCCTCATCCCGTAATCGCTTGAGAAGCTCAACCGTCCGATCCAGAGACTCTTTAAGAAACCTCTGGTCCTCCAAGAGACGATCGAGAACTTGATAAAACCGGGCTGGATTCTGCTGGGCCATCTCCTTCAGCTTATCCATGGCAAGGGAATACTGTTCCGGTGCAATCTCTCTCAGAAGCTGATTCACTTCCTCAAGCCGGCTCACCAGCTCCTCATCGATGAAGTGGAGGTTGGCGATCCGATCGAGGATCTCCCCCCACTTCTCCTTCAATGCCTCAATTCGATTGACGAGCTCTTTGCGCCCCTTCACAATCTTCTCAATCTTCTGTTGCTCGGCCCAGGATAGTTTCCTCTTCCTCAATAGATCCTCTCGAATCCGGTCGAGATCCTTGAGCCGGTTCCCTGCCTCCTCACTCAGCCAATCGATCTCTTTGGTAAGATACTCCTCCCCCTTCTCCACCTCTTCATAGATCTGGGTTAGGGTTGGGAAAAAGATCCGGTAGGTAGGACTCCTTCCGGATTGGATATCGTCGTGGGCAACAACCGAGTAGTGGACCGTATCCCCGGGGAGCAGGTTAAGATTGGTCAGATCCCAGCCGTAGAAGATCGTCTCTTCGGGTGCTGGTTGAAGCGGGAATTCAACAATCTGTTCCTTATCTTTAACCCGAATACAGAGTCGAGCATCACAGACCCTGAAGTCATCACTGGTTCGAACCCCAAGATCAAGTCGCATTGATCGGGGTAGATCGATATCGGATCCGGGACGAAAGATTACCACCGATGGGGCAAGATCCTTAAGGACGATAAATCGGATTGAATCCTCACTACCCCAGTCAGTCCTCACCCTAACGGTGAGGTCTTTACTTAGCGTCAATCTCAGCCACTTTTTGGAATGGCTCTTACCATTATAATAATAGGTCACCTTATGATTGGGGGTGAGGAAGGTGGTAATCTGGACTCTGCTCCCCTGGATGGCGGTGATCAGACGGGCTTTGGTACGGAGTTTTGGAATTGCGGTATAGGGAGGGAATGTCACTACTGAGATGATGCTGTCGAGCCGGGGCCGAGGCTTGATCCTCAGCTCATACTCTGGGCTTCGATTCCGGAGGGCGAGGAACTGGATCTTCCCTTCCTTTATCTCCAGCCTCACCTCCCCCCTCCCTTCTTGAAGTCGGACCGGTATCTCGATCCTCTTCTTGCCTCGGAACACGAATCTCCCCTGGTCAGGCTGGATCGGCCCCATGACGTTAATCGTAAAACTAATTGTGGTATCGGGTAGGAAGGTCCCACCTGGTGGGGAGATCGATATCTTGAGGGAGGGGTTGAGATTATACCTGAGGAGACCCGGGAAAAGGACTCCGAGCAGGAAGAGAGAGACAATCGATAAGATCCTGATACCCCAGACCCACGATGCTCGCTTTAGTTCCGGATGGGGTGAACAGGTGGTAAGGGTGGACTTAACCTCGGTGATAAACCGTTCAATCAGTTCTAAGGAATAACCCTCATCCCTAAACTCACCCTCCTCAAGATCGAGCGCCACTCTCAGTTTATCCTTAAGCTGGGGATAGGATATCTCAATCTGACCGGCTACCTGCTTCAGGTTCGGAATGGAGAAGAAGAGGATCGGAAGGATGAGAAGGGGAAGGAGATAATAATAAGGTATTATCAGAATGGAGGTGAAGAGGAGGATACCGGATCCGATGGCGATTTCGGTTAGCATGAGGTCAAGAATTGACTTTAATACGTATTTTTTTCTATATCTCTTAAGAAACTCCTTTATCATCAGTGGGTCAGGGCGTAGATGATGATGTTGATTCCCATCCGGATTGCTGCCTCATGTTTCTCTGGCGGGTCCTTATAGACTTCATAGTCCTCCCAGCCGTCACCGATATCGGACTCGTAGGCATAGAAGCAGACCAGTCGACCATGGTAGTATACTCCAAACCCCTGGGGCGGTTTTCCATCGTGTTTGTGGATCTTGGGCAGACCGTGCGGAAAGTCATAGAAGATATGGTAGATCTCATGATCGAAAGGGAGCTCAACCAGTTCTGACTCTGGCAGGATCCGTTTTATCTCCTTGCGGAAATACCGATCCATACCATAACTATCATTGGCGATGAGAAAGCCACCGCTTTTGAGGTATCGTCTCAAGGCGAGCACCTCTTCATCGGTAAAACCGATCGGGCCATGGCCGGTGATAAATGCGATGGGATAACGGAAGAGCTCGGGGCTGGTCGGCTTCAGCCTCACCTCCTCCTTTCTGGTCCTGATGGTGGTCCGGTGCTCCAGTTCGGTTAGAAGGTTGGGGAGAGCAGAAGGGCCCCAGTACCAATTTCCTCCCCCTTGATATCTGAGGCGGACGATGGTAAATTCGGGAGCAAGAGAGAGGAGGAGACTAAATAAGGAAGTGACCATCTCGGTAGATCAGTCGACCGTCTCCGTATACCTCTCCCCGTTTCATATCCAGGACGATATCCCAGTGGATGGAGGAGAAATTCCGGCCGCCGGTCTCACTCAGGGAGAGGCCGAGAGCGAGATGCATCGTTCCCCCGATCTTCTCATCGAAGAGGGTATTTCGGGTGAATCGTTTAATATTATAGTTTGTTCCAAACGAAACTTCTCCCAATCGCTTTGCCCCCTCATCGATCTTGAGCATCGAGTGGAGGAAGTCCTCACCCTTACGGGCCCTTGCCTTCACTACCCGGCCATCCTTGAATTCGAGGTAGATCCCTTCCGCCTCTCGACCCATATAAAATCCCGGGAAGCGATCGAAGAGGATCCTACCGCTGGTCTTGGTCTCCTGGGGCGAGGTAAAGATCTCACCGTCTGGCATATTCCTCTTTCCACAACAGTTA